>Ga0209606_1000024_pt1 | contig 290287 bp, 223 predicted proteins | sample AD_UKC057_MetaG_FD_184412 | JGI IMG/M metagenome (GOLD analysis project Ga0209606, IMG submission 184412) | Active sludge microbial communities of municipal wastewater-treating anaerobic digesters from USA - AD_UKC057_MetaG (SPAdes) (version 2) | ecosystem: Engineered > Bioreactor > Anaerobic... | reverse complement strand
AGATTCAGGTTGATCGTCTCGCTGCCGATGTTGACCAGCTCGATGTACTCGGCGTTCGGATCGAGCGGATGGTACATGACCTCGCTGATCCGCAGATTCTCAGCCACCGGCCCGACACTGAACGTCGTCTCATTCAACGCGCTCCACACGGAGCCCTGCAACGAGCGGGCCATAACACGCACGCTCCGACCGGGCGTCAGCGGCCGTGTATACTGGACCGCCTTGGGGCTGATCCCGCCGCCCGTGCCACCCGAGGCGCTCCGGACCGCTCCGAGAGTAGCAGAGAACAGGAAATCCGAACTCGTCGAGGAGATGTTCAGCGCCTGAACGGCCAGGAGATTCCGCCCGGCGTGCAGCGCGTTGCGGTAGGCAGAGACATCGATCGGTTCGAATTCGACCGCGTTGAGATCAGAGTTCTGGGCGTTGGCCGCCGAGATCCAGATCGGCTCGCCATCGAAGTTGCGCCGCGCGATCTCCACGCCATTGAGATACGCAATGAAACCATCGTCGTATCGCACGTTGAGCGCCAGATTCGGCAGGTCCGCCAGGACCTTTTGGGAAACATCGAACGGAATTCGGATGTAGCAGGTCGTGCTGCGACCATACATCGATCCGGCAACGTCGATGTCGAAGAACTGCTCGTAGCCGGAGCTACGTTCGAAACCCACCCCTCCGGTGCCGTTGGTCCAGGTCGAATCATCAAAGGTTGGACTGCTTCGCCACGCGGGATTGATCGGGATCGAAGGGACAAACACGCGCTTGGCCGCATCCTCCGCGACCAGCAGCAGCCCGTCATCGGCGCCGGCGGAAGCCGCCCGCTCGGGAAGGCGCGGATCGCTGCCGTCGAGCGTGTACCAGATCGTGCCGTCCGCATCGCGCATCGCGATCTCGCCCCCTGTGGCGACGGCGCCACCATGCTGATAACGGCCGTCGACGTAGAAGACGGGGGCATCCACGTTGGGATACAGCTTTGCACTGCGAAACTGGTGAAGCACGATCCCTGTTCGCTGCGGGAGATAGTAGTTGAGAATCCAGCCTCGTCCGGCCCGTCCATCGTTGTATCGTTCGTCCCGGTCGTACCAGTCCTCCAGCGTCAGCGGCGTGCCGTGGTGCTCGTCGCCCCACCGCGCGGACTCTCCGATGATGGCCATCTCCACCTCCCCGGAGAGCCGCTCGTAGCGGGCGATCAGCGACTCGGGCGTCAACACACCGCCGTTGAGAAGAAAGCGATGCACGCGGTCGGCAAAGAGCATCCGATACTCGGGGTTGTCCTCCAGATACCGATGGGGCTCGCCGGCCGAGGAGAAGTTGTTCTGCAGCGCATTCTTATTGAGCGGCGAGCGGCCCAGATTGTTGCCGATCGTGTTTTCGTAGTCCCAGGTGTAGAACTTGAAGCCCGTGCTCGCGGGCGAGCGGTCACGTCCGGCCCACCAGTTCTTCCAGGGCCAGTCCCAGTTGCCGCCCCAGACGTTGACGATGAGATAGTCGATGTAGTTGGTCACGTCCAGGAGCACAGGGCGCCCCGGATCGCGTGTCCCGTCCGCATGGTTCCCCTGGAGCCTCTGGTACGCCTCCTGCGACGTAGCGGCGCTGCGGCACAGGCTAACCATCTGGTTCCAGGCGTTGCGGTCTCCGTCCTCCACCTCATCGACGTGAATGGCGTCCCATTGGTCCTCATCGCCTCCGTAGTAACTGGCGGAGAAGGAGGCATCGGGACGCTCGACGGGATTGTAGAGCCCCCAGTAAAGGCCGTTGACGTACAGATGGACGAACATCCCGTGCGGCGCGATGTGGCCTGTCGCTCTCTGCAGCTCGCGGCCGAACTCGTCCCGCGTGTATTGCTCGGTGTACCGCGCGTCGCTCCAGGCATAGCCGTCGTTGGCCCCGGCGCGAAGCGTGATCGTGTTGAACTCGTCCACGGCGCTTTCGCCGAACAAGGGGTATCGCAGCTTCGAGGCTCCGTAGGCGCTCTTGAACAGGAGCCGGAACGACTTCTTCTTCGTCAGTCCCCATTCCCGGAAGGCCCCGCCCTGAATGCGCACGCCGCAATCGCTCTGGAAGCTGTCACGACCATCGGGGTAAATCCATTCGACTGAGGCCGGCCGCTCCCACAACTCGCCCCGCCGATTGGGGTTGGCGTAGATGCCTCTCTGCGCGCCAAACATGTCGTCTTTGGTCGTCACCAGGGACATCGAGGGAATCGAGAGCAGCGACGATCTCATCAGGTCCTTGTAACGAGGATCGTTGACAATATCGGGGTCCATCTCATAGTCGGCCAGCGTCCCGCCCCAGGTAGTGGGGAAACCGGAAGGGAACCGTGTTTGCGCCACCACGTTGTCGAGGAATATGTAGGTGTGCGTGGCCGCACGGCTGGACTTCCATCCTTCCTTGATGGCGCAGGCCCGAATGCACGTGGTGCCCAGAACGAAGATGGGACCGGTATACACCGTGCCGGTCCGTCCGTGTCCGGTGTCGGCGCCCGGCTCGCTGCCGTCGAACGTATAGTAGATGGTCACGCCGGGCGTGTCACACGTGACGCGCAACTCGAAAGGCGCATCGTAGAAACCGCGTTCGTGGCTGAACCGCAGGTCGTCCACGGACCCCGCGTACACCGAGACGTTTGTCGATCCCGGAGTGGGGAACCCGAGGAACTGCCAGGGACCGACACCGTCGGGAACACGACCGTAGGAGACATCCGGCGATTGCTCGCCGTATTCGACGTGGTCGATCAGGGTCTTCCCGTCGGCGGCATACAGATACAGCCCATCTCCTGCGGCGCTCAATCGGAACCCCGCGTGCAGGCCTGTATCGCCAACATCGTCGTCGGCCCATATCACCAGGAAGCCCCCCGCCGCGATCCGCGTCAGAGACGGCTTGCCGGTCGGGATTTGCCAGCGAGTCGAATCATCGGCGTTGTCCGTCAGATACATCCCGCCGACGTCAACGGGCACATTCGTCGGATTGTGCAGCTCGATCCAATCGTCATACTGGCCCTGGGGGTCTTTCACACTCTGATGGTTCGAGGCCAGCAATTCGTTGATCACCACAGAAGCGCCATCCTGGGCAAGGCAATTGGCGTCTCGGCTGGCAGCCACGCAGAGAATCAGCGCGACGACACCGAGGATTCTGACAGATGTGACCACCTTGATCCTCCCTTTCGAATCGATACGACGTCGCTGCTTTTCCCCAGCGAAGAGGCTTTTCCGGACGATGCCGGGCGCCTGACAGTAGGATTGTACCACAAATCAGGGCCCGAGGTCAACTGCACGTCCGGCCTAGAGGAGACGCTTGCCGAAGAAGAAATCTGGCGAAAAACGAGGGAACGGGGTCACGGACGCGGCTGTTCGCCCACTGGAGGCGCCGAGTCGTCAAAGGCAGACGAACTGAACTCGAGCCAGTCCGCAATGTCCTGAGCGGTCTTCGGGCCGATGCCTTTGATCCTCTCCAGGTCCTCGGGACGGCGAAACGCCACACCGCCGGTCTTTCCACACACCGCGTCGCGGTAGGCCGCAATCGCGCGGGCCCGCGTCAGGCCGATGCCGGGCAGTCGGATCAGGCTGCCGACAGGCGCCGTGTTGGGATTGAGCTTCTCGTGGGTGTAGGCCCCTCCTGCCTCGTTGCGGACAAGGACCATTACGACAAAGCACATCGCAAGCACTACGGACAGACAGGAGCAGACCACCAATCCAATGGACTGAAGGAGCCGCCTGCTTTCACCCTCGCTCGCATTCGAATGGTCCGGCGTCATGGCACGCCTGCGCTTCGCTTCCTGTCCGTTGCCTGTCTACCGCTTGAACATCGACACGTGGAGCCGCTTGAGTGTCGCAAACGCTTCCTTGGGCTCCAACTGCTCCGTCAGCAGTCCGCTGTGGGCAATGGCGTCGTCCAGGCCATCGGCCAGCGTCCCATAGTTGACCGCCTCGACAAAGGGCTTGCTCAGAACGACCTTATAGAACCGGTCGAGCCACTGCGCCTGCCGGGTCTGATCCCACTTTCGATGCCACAAGCCAGCCACTTCGACGTCGAACGGACCTTTGCCGCTCTCACTGGGAATCTGGACGTCCGTGATGTGCAACGGCTTGGCCACTGGACCAAAGCAATCCAGAATCGACGAAATCTGCATCATGTCCCGCAGGTGCATGCCGGTCTCGTCCTTGCCGAAGCGCATCTGCAATCCGAAGGCATCGAAGCTGGTGCCGCTCTGGACGACCATGTCCATGTAGACGAACGGCGGGATGCTGCCCGGCGTGGTGGCATAATACTCGCCCCACGGGCAGTTGACCTCGATGACGCGAACGCCGCGGCTGCCGGCCGCACGCACGGCCATGTTGGCGGCCCGCGTCATCTCCAGAATCTGCTCGAAGTTAAAGTTGAACTGGTTGACCGCGTTGAGTCCGTTGATGACGTACCACCGATGCACCACCGCCGCATAGCGCCCCACGACCTTGGAAACGAACTGGTAGGCCGTCTCGCGAATCTTCTCGAACCCCAGGCCGGAACGGAGAAGCCAGTCCGGCAGGCTCTCCTTCGAGAAATGCAGCAGCGGTCCGGCGCTGAGAACGGCTTTGCGCCGACTCAGCATCGTGATGCACGCGTCCAGATCGGAGAAGTCGTAATGGCCCTGCCGAGACTCAATCCTCGCCCAGTTGACCGGAACCGTCACCGAGGCGAACAACTCCGCCAGCCGATCGACGTACGCCGACTTGGTCATCAGAGTCGGATCGATTCGACATCCCAGACACCCTCGGCTGAAGCCGTGGCTCTTGCGACGCCTGTCAAAGAGCATCTTGCCCTGACGCACGGCCAGTTTCTCGGAATAGACCATCGCCTTGCGAAGCGATTCGTCGGCCAGTTGGGAGGCCCGCTCCGGATCGCGCAGGTTCTGGATCGCGTCGATGAACAGGTTCTGCGACTCCTGGGCGACGCCTTCCATCCCCTCGATTTCGTCGAAGAACGACCAGTCTTCGCGACGATTCGTGATCTGCATGAGCTTGGCGCGGACGATCTCCACGTTCAGATTGTACGGGCGGTCGCGTTCCGGCAGGCAGGTCGTGGGGAGCATGATCCGTCCGAATCCATCGATAGGCCACAGCAGGGTCAGGCCGGCCGTCTCCATGTTCGGCCGGACGCACTCGACGCAGCCCTTCTTGAACGTGATCTTCGTGCGGCGAACGCTGATACCGTCGGTACCGAACAGATACGCCCCACACGGAGTGAACGACTCGACTGTTTTGCCGTCTTTGAATACCTGGAACTTCACTACATCGCCCCGATCTCACCTGACGCCCGTCGCCCTGCGGCCTGCATCACATTCGCGCCGCCGGACCGCTGCATTATAACACGGACACCCCCTGTCGCAATCCCAAAACCGACAAGCCTCGGCCACGGAAGGCACGGCGTGATGCTGTCAGTTCGCGGGGGCATCGCTGGTGCCGTAGGCGCTGTAGCATCGGACCTGCGTGTCACTGAGCAGGCTGGTGGTCTCGATGAGTCTGGCCACCAGGGCGATCTGGCTGAACAGGGCCTCCGCCAGGTTCATGGTGGCCTGGGTCCACTGCGCATCACGATGAGCGAGGATCAGCACGAGATAGCCGCAGTTGGTGTGCTCTGTGGCCAGTTGGGCTGTCGCCACACTCTTGTCTCCCACTTGGGCGACGGCGGGTTCGAGACCGTCGTCGACCTGGACCCAGAGGTTCTGCAGAACGGTGTCCCCGGGACACATCTGGTCGAACGCCTCCGGATCGCTGGCCCAGCAATTGCCGCTGCGATCCATAATCGCCAGAAGCGGACCGTTCTCCCCCAAGGCGTCGAAGATCTGTCGGGCGACCCGCTCGTTCAAGATGTAGCCGGCCGAGAACATCGCATCGTACGTATCCATAGCGTCGAGTCCTTCCTGTCAGTGCGACAAACCATTTCACCGGAAAGGACTTCGACCAGATTCGGCTCTGACTTTGTGAACGACTCGGGCGACGCCCTCGATCCGCCTTCGCAGGTCGAAGGCCCGGCCAGGGCCGGACGGCAACCGCATTTATGGGACTGTCATGGACCGGCAAGAGAACAAGGAAACTCCCTGAAGTTCGGGTTTCTGCGGCATGGGACGGAACAGGAGGCTGCGGCGATCACACCTGGCCGGCGTCACCAGGAGCGGGGATCGGCCGGTCCTTGTAGCGAATCATATGGACGCCGTTGCCGCGTTCGTTGTACTCGAACACGTGCATGTACGCGCTCATCAGCAGAAGGCCGCGACCCTCCGGCCGATAGAGATTTTCTCCCACGCGAGGGTCGGGAACCGTCTGGGGGTTGAATCCCGACCCCTGGTCCTGGATGCGGATTTCCACCTTTTCGGGGTCGATGGCGTAGTCGATCGTCACCGTCTTGCTCGGGTCCATCTTGTTGCCGTGCTTGACCGCGTTGAGGAACGCCTCTTCGAGCGCCAGGTGCACGGCAAACACGTCGTCCTTGCTGAACCCCTTCTCTCGCATCACGGCCAGAATCTGCCGGCAGGGATCGCTCATGGCGGACGGCTTGCTTTCTACAACTATGGAACACTGGATCGGCGCCTCGGACGCCATAGCATACTACCTTCCCGTGTACAACTCCGAAAGGCCGGTGGGCATCCGAGCAGGTCACCCGCCGACTCCGCGGCAATCGCCCCCTCCGACCGCGCCTGCCGTATCTATTGACGGTCGGAAAAACTCTGCGTTGCGCTGTTCACATCTTCATATATCTCGAATACGTTGGTCAGCCGGGTGATCTTGAAAACCTCGTAGATCCCTGGGTGAATGTTGCACAGCTTCAGTTGCCCCCCTTGCTCACTGACGCGTTTGCTGATGCGAATCAACAGACCCAATACCGCCGAAGAGAGAAAGCGAACATGGCGGAAATCAAGGACCAGGTGAAGGCCCCCGGCTTGCTCGATCACCGCCTCAACGGATTCGCGCAGGGCGCGCACATCCGTATCCTCCAGAATCTTGTCATCGGTGAATGCCACCACGGTGGCACCCTCCCGATACTCCACACTGACTCGAGGCTGAATGGCCGCCATAGCTCAGGTCTCCCGAAAAGACACCAAGGAAAGCGCGCATGCTAAAGGACAACGACCAGCCTGTCAAGGATTTTGGATGACGCCGTTTTTTTTCAACCACGGGCTCCCATGCCCTGTCTTTCGGCCCGGGCGACCGCTGCGACACCGGACAAATTCCCATTTTTCTGACAAGAAATCTCTTGCTATTCGGAGTAGACAATGGATACTACTATCTGATCAGCGCGGCGGTCGCGGGAGTGTTGCTGCCGGTCGCCGACACAACAGACAGGCAATCGTGGGGTCCATGAGACGTTCTGAATTGCAGTGCCTTCTCTTCCGGCCGCTGGCATTCTATGCAGAAGCCAGAGAGACGGGCCTCACGTACTCGGATGGTGCCGAGACGTTCGCTTGGCAGAGGATGAAAAGGAATCACCGGTAGTTCTGGAAGGACAAAAGGAGAACGACATGAGAGTCAGCAGATCGACAGGATACGCCCTTTTGGCAGTCGGTTATATCGCCAAACACCAGGGGAAAGGGGTGGTGTTGTCCCAGGACGTTTCGAAAGAATATGATATTCCGCTGGAATACCTGCTCAAGATTCTCCAGCAACTGGTCCGTGCGAACGTGCTGCGCAGCAAGCGTGGCCCCCGGGGCGGCTTCTCGCTGGCCAAACCCACGAGTAAGATCACGATGCTGGAGATCATCGAGGCCGTGGACGGCCCGCTAACAGGAGAGTTGAATCTGGCCGAGCAGGCCGGCAGGGACAAATACGGCATCAAGGCCGAACAGGCCTACAACAAGGCGATTTCTCAGGCGAGGAGCGTGTTCCAGAAGGCCAAGCTCTCGACCTTGCTCACAACGAAGTAGCCGCCGGAATCCCGCCGGCGCGGTGGCGGAGGCCATCAACGTGGAAAGTGTCGGACCGTTCAAGAAGGTCGGGGTGCGCGCCAAGAATGCAGATCCGTGAATTTCAGGAGCTGATCGCCCGCAAATACAAAGAGCGGGACATGGAACGCGGAGTCTCCCGCACGTTCCTCTGGTTCATCGAGGAAGTCGGAGAGCTGGCGACGGCGCTGGCTTCACAGGACCAGGAGAACCGGGCCGAAGAGTTCGCCGATGTCTTCGCCTGGCTCTGCACGCTGGCGAACATCACCGACATCGATCTGGAGGATGCCTGCCGCAAGTACACGGAGGGCCGCGTCAAAGACGGGTTCAAGCCCAAGTAGGCATGCAGGGGATGCCTATTTCGCAGGCCGACGTTGCGATGTTCCGGTCATGTGAGGTACTGTGCGCGTACGTTTGGCAGCAGTTCCAGGGTCTATTCCGGCCGCTTGTCACGCCTTCTTCCTAAACGTCCGGCTCAGGCAGAAGACCGTCAGCGCCAGGATGGCGCCCCAACTGAGCACGAGAAAGACCCACCCTGACAGACTCATCGTGCCGCCTCCCCGTTGTGGCGTTTCCTCCAGGCCAGCCAGACCAGAAACGCCAGCGCCGCAAACAGATCGATCAGCAGGACCCGAGTGCCGATCACATAGGGCACATTTTCCGCCGGTGTCTTCTCCAGCAGCAGCGTCGGCCAGCCCTCCTGGACGAACCAGAATCCGAGGATCAGGACCAGGAACAGCGGAGTGATGTACTTGATGATGAAACGATAGATCCGGGGGATACGGATGTCCGAGCCGCTGTGCAGCTCACTCCAGGCTTTGTCCATTCCGAAGACCCATGCAAACAGAACGACCTCGATCATCGCGAAGAGCACCACACAGAACGTCCCGCCCCAGAAGTCCATTTCGTCCAACGCGCCCTGACCATTGAAAAAGATGACCACCTGGCACAGGTTGAAGGTCACGATGGCAAACAGGATACTGGCGGTCTTGCGATCGAGGTTGAACTCATCCTGGAGGAACACCACCGCCGGCAGGGCCAGAGAGATGGAACTGGTGACCCCGGCGATGAACAGTAGGAAGAACCACGCAAAGGCGAAGAACTGGCCGAAGGCCACCTTCTGGAGCACCAAAGGCATCGTGACGAACCCCAGATTGAAAGCCCCTCCCTCCGCGATCTCCTGGGTCACCTGCGGTCCGAAAATGGCGAAGGCGGCGGGAATGACGATGCTGCCACCGAGAATGACCTCGGCGAACTCGTTGGCGGTCGAGGCGGTCAACCCAGAGAGAGCCACGTCATCCCGCCTGCGCAGATAGCTGGCATAGGTGAGAATGACACCGAAACCGACGCTCAACGTGAAGAAAATCTGCCCGGCGGCCGCCAGCCAAACCTTGGCCTCTTTGAGCTCGGCCCACCGCGGATTCCAGAGGAAGCCGAAGCCGTTGTTGACGTTCCATTCGGGCCTGCCCGGGTCCGGCGTGCCCAGGGTCGCCACGCGAATCACGATCGCGATGGCCAGGATGAACAACACGAGCAGGCCATACTTGCAGACCCGTTCGATGCCGGCCCGCAGCCCGACCCAGATGACCAGGATGTTCACAGCAAACGTGACCAGAAAGAAGAAATACGCCGGGCCGATGCCCGAGAAGTGCTCGTTCTGTACCAGACCCTGGTAGCCCTTCAGGAACGCAGCCATGCTCGGCTGGTCCGTGCAGGATGCGTACCGCCCGGTCAAGGCGAACACGCTGTAGCCCAGCAGCCAGGACTCGATGTACGTATAGTAGACGAAGATGATCGTCGGTCCGAAGATGCCGATGACACCGAAGTACTTGATGAATCGGTTCTTCTGCCAGACCGTTTCGAAGATGCCCGGGGCCGTGCTGCGTTCGAATCCACCTCCGAACCGTCCGATGGTCCACTCGATCCACATCAGCGGCAGCCCCAGCAGCAGAAACGAGATGAAATAGGGGATCATGAACGCCCCGCCGCCGTTCTTGGCTGCCTGGACAGGGAAGCGAAGGAAGTTGCCCAAGCCGACGGCGCTGCCGGCAACGGCGAGAATGACTCCCAGTCTGCTGCCCCAGGCTTCTCTCGGTTCCTTGCGTGGTTCTGCCATAGGCACTGCCTGTTGCTCACGCAGGTCGCTGCTGCCGCACCCGGCGAGTCTAATCCTCTGAACGTTCCTGGCCTGCGGGCTGGGCCCGATGCTCCTGACGCTTGATCTGGCTGTGCTCGATGCCCAGCAGTTCCAGCGAATCCCGCTCGATCACATTCCGGATGCTGCCCCGAGGAACGGTGGGCAGCTTCGTATCGGACAGAAGCATGTTGAAGCCCAGGAGCGTCTCGATGCACTCACCGGCGTTGCTCAGCGGAAACCCACTGCCAAACAGCAGCTTGTCCATCACGCCCCGCTCGTGGGCGGCCACAACGATGTTGTAGGTCTGCCAGACCTTGCTGGGCCGGATGGTCAGGTCGGCAAAGACGCAATCGTGCTTACCCACCATCGCCAGGGTCTGCTCGACGAACGGCACTCCCATGTTCCCGAGGATGATCTTGAGGTCGGGAAGGGTTCGGGCCACCTCGTCGAGCAAATAGGGCTGGGTGTACTCGAGGATGGCCGAAGCCTTGAGGGAATGGCTGCCGTTGTGGAAAAAGATGGGCTTGCCCGCCTCGCGGACGGCCTCGTAAAACCGCATGGCCCGGCTGTGGGTGGGGTGAAAGCAGGACATCGAACAGTATAGAACGAACCCCTTCAGGCCCAGCGTCTCGGTCAGCGCGACGAGACTCTTGTCATCGATTCGGTCCTCGGTGGGATCCACGACGGCGAATCCGACCATCCGGTCGCCGTGCCGGCCGACGTATTCGGCCAGGGTCTGGTTGACCCGGTCACGCTCTCCATCCAGTGTCGCCAGGACCACGCAGGCATCGACCGTCTCGGCGGCGGCGAGGTGCTCCGAGATATCGGCCTCGTCCAGGGACCGAATGTGGGTGTGACAGTCAACAATCATTCAGCGTTTCCTCGAAAATCGCGGCCGACGCCGCGTCAACCGTCGTAAAGGCATTGCATCTTACGTGTTACGGCAGTTGGACGTCAAGGACAAATTGCGGTGTCCCCGGATGGGAAGGTGGGCATGCGGCAAGCTGGCCTGCGAATCGGGGAAGGCCTGCCGGAAGGTCACCTGTCGACTCGTGTTCGGCAGTTGGGCGCGGCTGACAAATTGGCGAAGACGCAGTCCACCCGCGGCTGCGTCTTCGCCGGGTCCACAGGCCGTCCTCTGGGAGGGCATTCTCGAGACATAAAGCGACGGCCAGGACACCGATGTGGATGCGAAGACAGGAATTCCTGTTCTTTTTCTTGCATGGGTCGCATCGAGGGGGGGGCCTGTCCCGCTCCGCCTTGTCAACAGCATCTCTTGACGGCCCGTAGCCCCCGCGATAGCATGTGACCCTCAGAGGCCGTCGACGCCGCAGACAAGAGGTCCGGACCTCCGGTCAGGAGGCGAAGTGAACAGGTCCGAACGCTGTGAGTTGAATATTGGGCCGCCTCGGACGTCTGTACCGATAGCAGAGACAGACGGCCCGGAACTCAAGGGGCCCGCTCTCAGGCATACAAGGACTCCGGAGGCCATGAATGGACTGTCCCTCGTGCGGAAACGCGATGATCACGCTGGAACTGGCGGATGTCGAAATCGACCACTGCGTCGGTTGCGGCGGCATCTGGCTCGATGCCGGTGAGCTGGAGTTGCTCCTGGACGACCCTCGGAAGGCCGCCGGGCTGTTGGCCTCGTTCCAGGAGGCCCCCTCCGCAGCCGAGCATCCTCGAAAGTGTCCCATCTGTGACAAGAAAATGGCCAAAGTCGTTGTCGGCTGTGACAAACCCGTTCTCCTGATCGACAAATGCCGCCGAGGTGACGGGCTCTGGTTCGACGGTGGCGAGCTGAAGGACGTCCTCGACCGAGGGCGGCTCGACGAGGACAGCCGTATCCGGAAGCTGCTCGCAGACATGTTCGCTCACGACGAATCGAAGCAGAAGTAGGATGCCCTGCGAATGACAAACAGGCCTGTCCAAAACGCCATCATCCTGGTCCTGACGCTTGTGCCAACGGTCGCAATCGCCTTGCCGCCCGCCCAGCCAAGGAGCTTCTCCATCCCGGTTGTGGACCTTTCCGGGGAAACACAGCGGCAGACGGTGGTTGACCGCGAGAGCGGTCAATACCTGGGTCACCCCACCACGGTGCTTCTGGAGGACAACCGGACAATCCTGGCTGTCTACCCCAAGGGCCACGGTCGCGGCGACATCGTGATGAAGCGCAGCACGGATGCGGGCCTGACCTGGTCGGACCGCCTGCCTACGCCGGAGAACTGGGCAACGTCGCAAGAGACCCCCACCATCCACCGCGTCGTCGATCGCGAAGGCCGCAAGAGGCTGATCCTGTTTTCGGGTCTGTATCCGGTCCGAATGGCCGTCTCCGAGAACGATGGGCGGGACTGGACGGCCTTGGAGCCGATCGGCGATTTCGGCGGGATCGTTGCGATGGCGTCCGTCGAGCGTCTGGCGAACGGCGACTACATGGCCCTGTTCCACGACGACGGGCGCTTTCTTCGAAATGGGGGCCAGCCGACGCAGTTTCGGGTGTATAAGACGATCTCGCAGGACGGTGGCCTGACTTGGGGCCAGCCGATTGCCATCGCCGAGCATCCAGAAGCTCATCTGTGCGAGCCCGGCCTGATTCGCTCGCCTGATGGGCGACAGATCGCCGTCCTACTGCGGGAGAACAGCCGCAAATTCAATTCCTTCGTCATCTTCAGCGACGACGAAGGGCAAACCTGGAGCAAGCCGCGCGAGCTGCCAGCCGCACTGACTGGCGACCGGCACGTGGGCAAGTATGCCCCGGATGGACGTCTCTTCATCACCTTCCGGGACACCACGCACGTCAGCTCGTCCAGAGGCGACTGGGTCGGATGGGTGGGCACATACGACGACATCGTCGCCGGCCGGGAAGGTCAGTACCGCGTCCGCCTGATGGACAACACCAAGGGGGCCGACTGCGCCTATCCGGGCCTCGAAGTGCTCCCCGACGACGGCACGTTCATCGCGACCACCTATGGCCACTGGACCCGGGATGAGCAACCCCACATCGTCAGCATCCGCCTGAAGCTCTCGGAACTGGACCAGCGGGCAGCAGAACGTAGAGTCGCCCTGACCGACCTCTACGTCAGTGGCAACGACGGATATCACACGTATCGAATCCCGTCGCTGCTCGTGACCAGGAAAGGAACGCTTCTGGCGTTCTGCGAGGGACGCAAAGGAGGTCGAGGTGACTCGGGCGACATCGACCTGCTCGTCAAGCGGTCGGCCGATGGCGGCAGGACCTGGAGCCCCCAACAGGTCATCTGGGACGACGCAGACAACACCTGCGGCAATCCATGTCCCGTCGTGGACCAACAGACCGGAACGATCTGGCTGACCATGACCTGGAACCACGGGCAGGACAAAGAGAGCCAGATCATGCAGAACACGAGCAAGAACACACGGCGCGTGTTCGTGACCCACAGCGAAGACGACGGTCTGACCTGGTCGGCGCCGCGTCAGATCACCGAGACGACCAAACGACCGGAGTGGCGATGGTACGCGACCGGCCCGGGCGTGGGCATTCAACTGGAGCGGGGTCCGTGGCGAGGGCGTCTGCTGATCCCCTGCGACCACAGCGTCGTCTCTCCCGAAGACCCCACCGGCTACAACTCGCACGTGATCTTCAGCGACGATCGAGGACAGAGCTGGCAACTCGGCGGCGCGATCCGGCCGGCCGTCAATGAGTGTCAGGTCGTGGAACTGTCCGACGGCACGCTCCTGATGAACATGCGGAACTATGACCGGTCCGCGACGACGCGGGCCGTTGCGACAAGCCGGGACGGGGGAATGACCTGGTCGCAGGTCCGACACGATCCGGCCCTCGTCGAGCCGATCTGCCAGGCGAGTCTCGTGCGATACGATGAGGCAACAGAGCAAGACCGCGACTGGCTGCTGTTCTCCAACCCCGCGCACGGTGAGAGTGGGATACGCCGAGATATGACCGTCCGCCTCAGTCGCGACGGGGGCAAGACCTGGCCTGTCGAACGCCTTGTCTGGCCCGGGCCGGCCGCCTATTCGTCTCTGGCGGTCCTTCCCAACGGCGTGATCGCGTGTCTGTTCGAAAGCGGCCAGGCAAGTCCGTACGAGCGGATCGTCCTGGCGAGATTCGAACGCCGCTGGCTCGCCGGCGAGTCGCTCGGTCCCTGATGATATAGCGTGTTGGCATGACTTTCATGTTTTGGCTGTAGCACGTTTTGGAAAGGATCCAGGAATGAGTAGTTGGACGTTGATCCTCGTGGGCGTCGCTGCCGTACTGATTGTCGTGGCACTGATCATGAAGAAGGGGAAATCGTAGTCCCCCAAACGGAATCGTTCCGTCCAATTGAAGGGAGAACCCATGTCAGGAGCACTGATCGTACTGCTGGTTTTCGTCGGCCTTCTGGTCGTCCTGGCCCTGATCGTGATCGGCATCTACAATGCCCTGGTCCGACTGCGAAATCAGGTGGACAACGCCTGGTCGCAGATCGACGTGCAGTTGAAGCGCCGGCACGATCTGATTCCGAACCTGGTCGAAACCGCCAGGGGCTACATGAAACATGAACGCGAGACCTTCGAGGCCATCACGCAGGCCCGCAGCCAGGCGATGGGCGCCAAGAGCGTGGCCGAGACCGCCAAAGCGGAAGGCCAGCTCGCCGATGCACTGAGCAAGTTCATGCTCGTCGTCGAGAACTACCCGGAGCTGAAGGCCAACCAGAACTTCCTGGCGCTCCAGGAAGAGCTGACCGGCACGGAAAACAAGATCGCCTTCTCGCGTCAGAACTACAACGACCAGGTCTTGTTCTACAACAACAAGATCCAGATGTTCCCGTCGAACATCATCGCGGGAATGTGCAGCTTCACGAAGCGCGACTTCTTCCAGGTCGACAGCGCGGCGGAGCGTGCGGTCCCCAAAGTCAGTTTCTCGTAGTCGAGCGGTTCGGTGCTCCTGGCATGCCCGGCGCGCGCGCCGGATCGGGGGATGGGGGTGGTGTTGTGCCCAGAGAAACCCGGTCCGGAGAACCAACGGATGTAGGGATGACGCATGTGGGAACTGATTAGAGCAAACAAAAGACACTCGATCTTCTTGATGGCCCTGATGGCCTTGGTGCTGTTGCTGGTCGGCGGGGTCATCGGGCTGGCGGTGTTCGGCCCCGACGGCGGATGGATCGGTCTGGGCGTCGCGACCGTCGTATGGCTGGTTCTGGCCCTGATCAGTCTGTCCTCCGGCGACCAGATCCTGCTGGCGGCCAGTCACGCGCAGCGAGTCGACCATGACGTCCATCCGCAACTATTCAACATCGTCGAGGAGATGAAGATCGCGGCCGGGCTGCCGGCCATGCCGAAAGTCTACATCATCAACGACCCGGCTCCGAACGCCTTCGCCACCGGCCGCAGCCCTCAATCCGCGTCCCTCGCCGTCACCGCCGGTCTGCTGGCCCGGCTCAACCGCGACGAGCTCCAGGGCGTGGTCGCACACGAGATGAGCCACATCCTCCATCGCGACATCCTGTACGTGACTCTGGCGGGCATCATGCTCGGCGGCATCGTGCTCATGTCGCAGGTCTTCCTGCGAGGGATGCTCCATGGCTCGATGGGATCGAGGCGACGTTATTCGAGTGGCGGCCGGGGCAACGGCCACACGCAGATTGTCCTGGTCTTGATCGCCGTCGTCGTCGCGGTGCTCGCCCCCATCATGACCCAGTTGCTCTACTTCGCCCTGTCGCGCCGCCGGGAGTACCTGGCGGACGCCGGCGCGGCAAGGCTGACGCGCTATCCCGAGGGGCTCGCCAGCGCCTTGGAGAAGATCGCCTCCGATCCGGCCCCGCAACTGGGCCCGGCCAACCAGACCACCGCGCCGATGTACATCGTCAATCCCTTCAAGAAGGGCCGGATGAAGCTGTCCGATCTGACCAGCACACACCCGCCGATCTCCGAACGCGTCCGCATCCTGCGCAGCATGTCCCAGGGCGCCTCGTACCGGGACTACGCCGAGGCCTTCATGAAGGTGACGCGGTCGAAGAGCATCGTCCCGGCGACCGCTCTGAAAGACGAGCCAGTCAATCTCCGACAGGACCAGACATCGCCGACCAGCGACGAGAAGACCCAAAGGCAAGTCCATCAGATGGGCGACATCATGCGCAATGTCAACGGTTTTGCGTTCCTGAGCTGCTCCTGCGGCCTCAGCCTGAAGGTCCCTCCCAACTTCCAGGGGGACACGGTCCGGTGTCCCCGCTGCAACAGGAACCTGGATCTGGGCGCCCAGCGGGTGCCCCCAAGGTAAATGCCTGCCACCTTTGGCCAGGGGCGCGCTTGCCGAATCCTCCCCGACCGGATAATCTATCGATGTCGAAACTCGGACGAACGCCGTTCCCCTACAGGATAGGACCAGAGGAACCCTATGGCCGACGAACCAGCGTGCGAACAAGCCGACCAGATCGAAAGCGAACTCGATGATCTTCGCAAGGAATTGGAGAATTTCCAGAGGGAGAAGGAGCGTGTCCGCGCCATTGTCGGCAAGATCGGCGGCGTTCCCAAGACGCGCGTCCGCCTGGTCAACACCCTGTTCATCCTCGTCGTGGTCTTTTCCGTGGTCGCGTCCGTCGTCGGCGGCCACAAGTGGCAACTGCCCATGATCGAACTGGCGGCGGTCACGCTGTCGGTGAAGATCATCTATCTGATCCACGCGCAGATGCGCATCGCCCATTTCGAGTTCTGGATCCTCTCCTCGCTCGAGTGGCGCATCAATGAGGTGATGAAGCAGGTTCGCCAACTCCGCAAGGATCTGGGGCACCCATGACCCTCTGGCGGTCGCCATGGGCAGCCTGAATCGCACCGCGTCCCCCACTGCCGGACCAGCCGAGTGTGAAGCGGAGTCAACATGAACCTCCTGGCTCCGCAATCACCAGGAAGAACCGATCCCCGTGAGACGCCTGTGTGCCGCGAGGAGATCAACTCAGGATATTGTGTCGCCAGAACGACCGTTATGCTCGCCCGCCACAGCACTCCGGCGCGACTATCAAGTCGCTTTTACATAAATCCTCCCTCGGGCACTCGGGATTCCCTTGCGGCATCCGCCGCGAGGCCGGGCGAGGCCGCCGGCCCTTGCGGTGGCAACAAAAAAGGCCTCGCTTGAAAAGCGAGGCCCAAGGTCCTTCTTTCCGTAGTCTTCTGCCGTACCGTTACCCTGGACGGACACTCGTTGCCTGCGGTCCCTTCCTCCCCTGACCAACCACATACTCCACATCCTGACCTTCGAGGAGCGATTTGAACCCGTCGGCCTCGATATTCGAGAAATGCACGAACAGGTCCTCGCCTCCGTCGTCCGGCGTAATGAAGCCGAACCCCTTCTTGGCATCAAACCACTTTACCTTACCTGTGCTCACGGTGCTACTCCTTCGTCCCTCTCTGCTACTGGAATGTGACGCGACGACTCTGTCGGCGGGCATTGCTCCTGAGGGGGTGAAGAACGCCCTCCGGCAAAAATCAAAAAAATGTTATATCAAAAAGGCTCAATTGTCAACAAGATTCTTCCAAAACTTGGGCCTTGCGGCACCGGCATTGCTCGCCCGTCCGCGGCGGCCTTCCGCCCGATTGCCTGTCCACAAATACCCTGAATGGTCCCGGCCGAGGCGTCGACGCCGGGCCCTCCTGCCGTTGTCCCGGCTCGATGCAGGATCGCTCTCGCTCACGCCCGCAACACAATCCTTGGCGGTGGCTGCCGACCTGCACCGACTGGTTTTTTGCTTGCCTGCGCGCCCGACTACCTGTAGACAAAGGGCTGTCGTGACAATCCCGACGGGCGTCGGGCCGGCGTACCCACGGCCGCCGCATCGACACGGCACGAAGGCACTACGAATCTGCGTGTATGAAGGAGACCGACGATGTTGAAGATAGGCATGATTGGGGCCGGCTTTGTCGCAGGATTTCATGAGCGAGCTTTGCGTTCCGTGCGAATCGGCGAGTTCGCAGGAGTCTGCGCCCCCAAGGGCGCCGAAGAACTGGCCCAGGTGGCCCGCCAGGACCGACTTGGAGACACGCGCGTCTACGCGAACGTCGCCGAACTGGCCAAGGCCGTCGATGTCATATGCATCTTCGCCCCGAACTTCGCCCGTCTGGAGATCATGCGCCAGATCGCCCAAGCCGTGGAAGGCGGCGCCGAGTTGAAGGGAATCATCGTCGAAAAGCCTCTGGCACGCACCCTGCGAGAGGCGGACACCCTCGTGCGAATCACCAAGGCCATGAACATCCCCACCGCGTATTTCGAGAATCAGATCCATATGCCCTCGATCGTCCAGGCACGTCACCAGCTCGCCGGCGTCGAGAAGGCGATGGGGCCGGCCCACCTGGCGCGGAGCGCCGAAGAGCATGGCGGTCCTCACGAGCCGTGGTTCTGGGACCCCACCACCCAGGGCGGCGGCGTCTGTTGCGACATGGGCTGCCACAGCATCGCCTGCGGGATGTTTATGCTCACGCCGGAGGGCAGACCCCTGGACTACCTCAGGCCGGTCTCGATCAACGCTACCATGGCCCTGCTGAAATGGGGCAAGGAGCCTTGGCTCAGCCAACTCAAAGCACGCGGCGTCGACTACACCAAGACGCCGGCCGAGGACTACTCGACCGTCACGCTCGAACTGAAGGACCCCCAGAGCGGTCATCGCAGCGTCGTGCAGGCCACAAATTCCTGGATTTACGACGCCCCCGGTCTGCGGCTGCTGATGGAGACCTTCGGGCCGGGCTATTCCTACACGGTCAATTCCCTCCAGTCTCCCTCCGGGATCTTCATCAGTGATGCGGCGGCAACCGCCGTTGTGGACAGCGAGCTGGCCCTCGAAAAGTCGCAGGCCACCCGTGGCTCCCTGATTCTCCAGTCCAACGAGGCCGACCTGTACGGCTACGTCGCTGAGTGGATCGACGCGCTGACGGCGTTCGAGCAGGGCAAAGACGCCAAGCTCAACCTCGAATACGGCAAGCTGATCACCATGTTGATCCTGGCGGCCTACATGTCGCACGAGAAACGCAAGGTGATTGACCTGACGGATTCGCGGGTCCTGCGTGAGCTGGAGGAATACGTCCCGTCGATCCAAAAGGGGGAAGGCAAGAAGGTGCTGTAGGCCGCACCGGCGACGGGTACGGTCTCATCGCCGCGACCGCTCCCCGACTTCTTCCGGGAACGTGCGAATTGGCGCTTGCATCCCAGGGTCCGCACAGTTACGGTCTTTTCTGACGTCATCGAGATGACGGTCATGCGATCCGCATTCGCATGCGGGGTTGGCATCTGTTCGGTACGCTTTCGCTGCACCGGCGATACCCACACCGATCGATGGAACGAAACAGGTCTCGCAGAGAGCTTCGAGGCGAACCATGAAAAGACACCGACTTCGAATCGTGGTGCCGGCGTATCCCACATTCAACATCTACTCTCGCATCGCGTGCAAGACCACAGCGCTGGGCCCGGTCTGCGTGGCCACCGCGGTTCGCGAGATCGGCGGGTGGGATGTTGAGGTCATCGACGAGAACAACCTCGGCCGCTACGGACCGAGAGGCGACATCGGCGCCGACCACAGCGCCCTGCAGGCTCAGCGTCCCGCGGATATCGTGGGATTCTACGGAGGCCTGACCAGCACCGTCCCCCGACTCTACGAACTGGCCCGATGGTATCACCAGCAGGGAGTAACGACCGTAGCCGGAGGGCAGCACTTCGCGGGCGAGAACGTAAACGAAGCTCTCGCGAACGGCATCGACTATGTTGTCTTCGGAGAAGCGGAAGAGACTATCTGCGAACTCATCGAGGCCTGGCAGGAACGAGCCGACCTCGATGCGATCAGGGGCATTGCGTACTGCAAAGACGGCTCGGTGTTTCGAACCACCCCGCGCGAGCCGCTGACCGAGTTTGACCGCTTTGCCTTTCCCGATTTCTCGCTGGTCCGCTATGCCAGAATCCGCATCTATCCGGTCGAGAGAGTCCGCGGCTGCTGTATGAACTGCGAGTTCTGCACGGTCAAGGGCACGCCTCGGTGCGCCTCGGCCGAGCGGTTATTCGAGAACATCCGCTATCTGGTCGAAACACGCAACGCCACAGACTTCTTCGTCGTGGACGACCTCTTCGGCCAGCAGCGAAGCGAGGCCATCCGCTTCTGCCGGATGATGGCGGACTATCAGCAGCAGATCGGCAGGCGACTGATCTCGACCGTCCAGATCCGGCTGGACAGGGCCAAGGACACAGAACTGCTCGCCGCCATGCGGCAGGCGGGGATCGCGCACGTCGCCATCGGATTCGAATCGCCGATCGACGAAGAGCTCCAGGCGATGAACAAGCAGGTCAAGGCCGAGGCGATGCTGTCGCTGGTAAAGGTCTACCGCCGGTTCGGGTTCTGGGTGCACGGCATGTTCATCTTCGGCTATCCATCGACCGTCGAACAGACGTTCACCATGCCGATCGACGAGCGGGTCAAGCGGTTTCGACGATTTATCCGCATGGCGCGGCTCGACACCGTTCAGGTACTGCTCCCGGTGCCGCTGCCGGGCACGCGGCTGCGCCAAAGGCTCGAACGCCAGCACCGGGTCTATGCCTCGGAGGATGTGGGCTGGGAATACTATGATGGGAATTTCCCTCTCTTCGAGCCCGATGCCCCCATGACGGCACAGGAAATGCAGGAGGGCAGCAAGCGAATCATGGGACGGTTCTACCGTTTCCAGTACATGTTTCTCGTCGGCGCCAGCATCCTGACGTTTCCGTCGCTGCTGTTCTCGCTGCACAACCTGCGGGCCGGCTGGAGCCGCTGGTACATCCGATGGGCTCGTCGCGTCATCCGCTTCGGCGGCTGGCTGACCATGCGGAAATGGACGTCCGATTTCCGAAAAGGCGACTTCCTCGAGAGACTCCAAAACGCGCGGGGTCACCTGAGTATGCCTCATCACGGGGGGTAAGCCGGCAGGCGCACCGGCGGAGCTATTCCTTCTTGACCGCCGAGGTCGGGACCGCCTCGTCCACGGCGACGGACACTGATGCCGAGCCGAGGTGGTTGGCCTGGAGCATGACGTCGCGGCTGGCCTGCCCTTTCAGCGATAGAAACACGCCCGTCTCGGGGCCGGCCCAGCAGCCGTGAATATAGACGCCCTGCACATCCGTCAAGTCGATCACCGCCGCGTCGGCATGGGCCTTGCCGGTGCGAAAGCCGTCGATCTCCAGATTCCTCGTGTTCACGCACGTCAGCGCCGGGCCCTTCTTCGTATCGATCGTCACATCGTGGAAGGCAATGCCCTGGGCGTCCTTGCACTGAAAACCCGTTTCGGCATCGATGTTGATGTCTGTGAACGTCACGTTCTCCACCGGTCGCTCCGGCAGGCCCAGGATGTAGCCGGCCACCGGCGCCCCCTTGACCGTGATGTTGCTGAAGTGCAGATTGCGGAAGGCGGGCGTGCGATCAGAGAGTGGCTCCTCGGGCGCCCGCGTGTAGAACATGTTCAGGTAGATCGGTCCGATGGGGATGTTGGTCATCAGGATATTGCTGACGCGGATGTCCTCGACCGCCCCGCCGCGACCGCGCGTGGTCTTGATGCGGATGCCCTTGTCGGTGCCGTCGAAGACGCAGTTGCTGATCGTGACCTTCCTGACGCCGCCGGACATCTCGCTGCCGATGACCACCCCGCCGTGCCCGTCGAGCATGGTGCAGTTGGTCACGGTGATGTTCTCACAGGGCCGGCCGACGCGCCGCCCGTCTTCATCCCGGCCCGACTTGATCGTAATGCAGTCGTCGCCCACGCTGATGTGGCAGTCGGAGATGTGCACGTTGCGGCAGGAATCCGGGTTGATCCCGTCGGTATTGGGCGACCCGGCCGGGTTCTTGATCGAGATCCCCGTCACCGTCACGTCGTCGCAGTACACAAGGTTGCACGTCCAGAACGGTGGGTTCTTCAGATGCACGCCCTCGATTCGCACCCTTCGGCATTCGACCGGCTGGATCATCGGCGGACGCAGGAGCCAACCCTTCTGGCCGAAATAGGCGTAGCCCAAGGCGTCTTTGTTCTTCTCTTTGAACATCTCCACGTACCTGGCAACCCGCGCGATGCGCTCGGCATCCTCGGCAGCGGCGCGGTTGCGCTGATAGCTGTCCCACCAGACCTTGCCCTGCCCGTCGATCGTGCCGCGCCCGACGATGGCGATGTTCTCGGCCTGATAGGCATAGATCTGCGGCGAGAAGTTGGTGCATTCGAGCCCTTCCCAACGCGACTTGACCATGGGCAGGTAGTCGTCGAAATCCTCGCTGAACCTCAGCACCGCCCCGGCGTCCAGATGTAGCGTGATATTGCTCTTGAGGTGGATCGGCCCGGTCAGATACTGCCCGGCGGGGAAGTAGACCGTTCCGCCGCCCGCCCGGGCCGCGTCATCGATCGCCCTGGCTATGGCGGCCGTGTCTTTGGTCGTCCCGTTCGCGACCGCGCCAAAGTCCTTCACGTTGCGAAACGGATTCGCCTGGACGCCGACAAAGCTGGGAACCAGAACCACGAGACATACCATCAGGCAGAGACGTGACCGATCGGTGTGCATCTTTCCGCTCCTTTCCACAGGTTTTGCTGGCTGTCTCCATCACGGCACACCAAGGTGTGCGGCACTCCAGTATACGAGGCCTCAACCTGACGTCCAATCCCTATTGCAGGAGTGAATGATGATTCGCCCGTAGGCGGGCTGTGGAAACCAGTCCGGATTCATCGTATCCGCCGATCTCATATCTTGGTACAATGGACGATACAGGTCCGATGGCATGGGGATACAGCTTCGATGGAGATGCTGCGATGGGACGCGTCGAGAGAGCTTTCACTCTGATCGAGTTGCTGGTCGTCATCGCCATCATCGCTCTGCTCATGGGCATTCTGCTGCCCGCCCTCGGCCGCGTGCGCGAGCAGGCGCGAGCGGTCTACTGCCTCAACAGCCTCCGTCAGCTCGGCCTCGCGACGCTGGCGTACGCCCAGGCAAACGACGATTTCATCCCGCGAGCGCTCGACAACGAGGTCAAGTGGATTCTGGCGTTCATGCCGTATCTCGGGACCGAATACGAGACCGCGATGGATTATCGAGAGGTGGACGTGTACCAGTGCCCGTCGTTCCCTCGCGCGGGCGTCGGGCTCAACGGCCGCTCCAACGCCGACCAGACCGTCGACCACGTGGTCAATGCGTGGGATATGGACGAACCCGGCCTGACGACGGGCGACAAAGGCAAGCAGAAGGATGAGCCTACCAAGCTCGGCGACATCCGGCCCGCCGGCGAACGCATCTATCTGGCCGACAACGAGGCGGGCCCCTGGCGGCCCGTTGTCACCAGCCGCGATGAGTTGAATGTTGCCTCGCGTTTCAACCTGCTCGATGTCTGGTCGACGACGCACCTGCCCGCCTCCGATGCTGAGACCGCCGGCAGTAACCTGACCCGACGCGTCTCCAAGGATCGCCACCGAGGCAAAGGCTGCAATAACCTCTTCTTCGACGGCCACGCCGCCTGGCTCGCCGCCGAGGCCAACACCTCCCGCTACTGGTGCGGCCTCGAACTCCAGTGACCGCTCACGCCGAACAGCGCCATACCGTACAGAACCTACTACTCCGGCCGTCCCATGTCCGTCGCGACACGACGACTCAGCGGCTTTCAGACGAGGCAAAGCCGGGGGCGGACAGGCCTTCCTCGCAGATGATGGGCCGCAGCCAGGCGGGAACGTCGGGGCGGGCATTGCTGTCGAGCCGGGCCTTCCACTCCTCGTCGGTCAGCCGCGTCTCGTCGACGAACTCGTAGTACGGCATGACGGCCCCTCGGCACAGCACGGCCTGCCCCTGCCAGGGATACAGCACGTAGATCGCCCGCGCCCGGCCGACGCCGACGTGCAGGTTGCCCCCGACCTCCGGATTCGAGTAGACGTCGGCAATCCGCGGCGCATCGTCCTTGGGATGCTTGGACGAGTAGTTGCCGTCGTAGCCCATGATTGCGGCGAGCGTATCCCCGTAGCCTCCGATGAGGTCATCGTCGTCTTCGCCGAGGTCACCGCCCGCAAGCTGTATTCGCGCAACAGACTCGAGACGGCGACTCGTCGTCTCCAGCAAGGGCCACAGGCGGGCGACATCCGATTCATACATCCACGTAGTCGCGCCCAGCGACGGATCGACGATCCCCTCGCCCAAATCGTCTGCCATCGCGCGCAGCCAGGCCACCATCGTGGCCGCCCATTCTTCTTCGGCCACATCGTCACAAACCGGCCAATGCAGCATCACTCTGAGATGATTGAGCCGGAAGTGCTCATCATCGGGAAGCTCCCACAACCTCTGATAGAACTCTTCCTTGGTCGCGGACCGATCGAGAAGATCGGCCAAGTCCATCAGGGCATCGATGAGGCTGAAGTAGCTGCTGTCGAATGCTCCGGCTGCCTCCAACAAGGCGCGCGTCCGCGCCGCCAGATCGGCCATGCGACGGAAGAACTCGGGCTCCGGCTCGACGAACCCGGCTGGGATTCTGCCTGTGCCGAAGGCGATGACATTGAGCTTGGCCTGGAGGACCCAGGTGTGGCGCAGTTGGGCCCAGCCAGCCAGGGCGGTGCCGCAGCTCTTGGCCTGCCAGGGTTCAGCGGTCATGAAGTCCGGCGCGTTGGGCTCGGGCGCATCGAGCAGCGTCGCGATCATGCGGAGATAATCGAAATAGAGGCTCGTGCCGGCATCGAACAGCCCCAGGTTCTCGTCGATCGTCGCGAGCACGTCGGCCTTCTGGACGCTGTCGAGCTTGTCGCGGGCGAACGTCGAGCCCAGCGCGATGCAGACCTCCAGGCCGTTTGGGAAGAACCGCCCAGGGAACTGGCGGATGCCGGTGGTCCGCTGGAACAACACGGCCTCGGGCAGCCGATAGGCCGAGAGGATCCGAAAGTTCGGTTCGGCGGCCGCGTTCGGGTCATCCGGAGGGAAGCGCAACTGGTCGTTGATCTGCGGCCCGTCCTCGGCCTGGGCGATCAGCTCAGCCCGCTTGGCGTCAAGATCGAAATCAAGTCCCTCGGTCACGACGCCAGTGGCCGTGACAAGGTCCCAGTCGTCACCGACTCCCAGGAACTCGGTGTAGGTCCGAAAGAAGATGCGATGCGCCTCACAGCGAGCATCATTAGCTTCCGAGCCGTCGGACGCGAGGCAGTGACCCAGCATGAGGACCGACAACAGCTCGTCGTCGTGGCTGACGCGGAACGGAATCGACTGGAGCCAGGCCACCGCTCGGAAGTAGCGGATCAGCCTCTCGCTCTCGGTGTAGAAGCCGCGAACCTTGTAGCGGCTGTAGTCGAGGTACGTGAAATCCGGCTCGGGCGGCCCCAGCCAGGCGGGCTTCATGACCATCTGCGCCTCCACGATCCGGGCCACCTCATCGGCAATGATCGCCATCGTTCCGGCGTCCGTGATCTGGAAATCATCTTCGAGGAGCTTCAGGGCCGTGCCGAGGACGATGGTCGCGCGGCGTTTCGCGGCAGCAGCCAATTCGCCTTGCCCAGCGACGTCAGCCGCAGCACCATCCAGCCGGCCCAGAATGAAACGCAGCACGGCGGGAAGCTTCTGCGTGTTGGCCTGTTCGAGCCGCAGAATCGACTCTTCATAGAGGACGTGGTAGCCGTTCAGCAGCGAATCGGACGTCACGAACAAGGGAGTCCCGGTGACCTTGTAGGCCTCAAAGATCTGCTTGTGGGCCTCGTTGGCGATGAGTATCCGGTCCCGCTCAAGCTGCTGGGCGTCCGCGTCGGACAAGGCCCGTCCAGTCGTCACCAGCGACAGAACAATGGCAAAGCAAGCGAATGCAGCTTTCGCACGCGGGCTGGAATTCAGCATGGTCATAGCGGCTCTCCCAAGCACGAACCTCCGTCAGTCACTCGGTTTATGTCACCACAACCGCCCGTCAATGTCGAGAAAGACCTTGGCCCTTGCAAAGCGCCAGGGCGAGGCATGCCTCGCCCCTACCATCCAGGGCGGGTGGCAGTTTCATCCGCTGCAGGCGGATTGGGGATGGTGCATCGACAGGAAGGAGCGATGCATCACACCCTGCGCTCCGTGACGCCGAGGCCGGGGCCGGCGGGCAGGACCAGGCGGCCGTGACCGACGGTGACGCCGGCGAAGGGGTCGTCGGCGATCAGGAGGTTGCCATCGAGGTCGGCGTAGTCGATCAGCGGACTGAGGTGGGCGGCAGCAGTGATCGATACGGAGCTGGCGATCATGCAGCCCAACATGATCTTCAGGCCCAAGGCGCGGGCCACGTGGATCATCCGCAGGGCCTCTTGGATTCCGCCGGATTTCATCAGCTTGATATTGATCCCGTCATAGGCTTGGGCAAGCTCGGGAATATCGGCGGCGCGCTTGACTGCCTCATCCGCGATGATCGGAATGTCCACGCGGTCGCGCAGCCAGGCGGTTTCTTCGAGCATTCCTGCAGGCATCGGCTGCTCGATCAGCTCGACGCCCAGGTCCTGGAGCCAGCGAATCTTGTCGAGCGCGGTTTGCCTGTCGCGCCAGCCTTCGTTGGCATCGACGCGAAGCGGACAGTTCGTGACATCGCGCACGGCGGCCAGGATTTCGGCATCGTTGTCGCGGCCGACCTTGATCTTGAGGACAGGAAACTCGGCGGCTTCCCGGACCTTCTGCCTCACGACGTCCGGCGTATCGATCCCGATCGAGAACGTCGTGACGGGCGTCTGGCTTCCGTCCAGGCCGAGCAACTGGTAGAGCGGCACGTTCAGCTTGCGGCCTACCCAATCGAGAACCGCCATGTCGAGCGCAGCGCCGGCGCACGTCTGGTCCTTCGTGAAGGTCTCCCATTGCCGGCGCAGATCGACGTACTCGAACCAGTCGCTCGATTCGAACAAGGGCCGGGCCTGCTCCAGAACACCCACGGTCTTCTCGGCGCTCTCGCCGTAGCGGACGTTTGGCGCCGCCTCGCCCCAGCCGACCACGCCGTCCCGCTCGATCCGCACAAAGACGTTGTCCTTGTAGTCGCTCGAATTTCGCGCGATCGTCCAGGTGTGCTTCAGCGTCAGGCGCTTCACACTCAACGAGAATCGCGGCCGTTCGCCGGCGAGCAAGGGGCGCGCTGCCCCTGCCAGGCCTGCGGCGGCAAGTGTCTTCAACATGTCTCTGCGTGCGATCTTCATTCCCTTGCCCTCAGCGACACACATGTCACCAGGTCAGCGTCACGCAAACGCCATCGCAATGGTTGGCGAACTTGACGCGACAGGTCTGCGTTCCCGCGTCCCACGACTGCTCCACTTCGTTCACGGGCCGCCCATCCGGCCCGATCACGGCGATGTCGACCGGCGCGGCGGGCAGCAGAATGCGCATCACGTTTTGTGTGCCCGCAGGGCTTTTCGCGACGAAGAAATACGAACGGCCCTCTGTTCGTTCCTCATACACGCGGCAGGCGGCGGCCAGCACCTTCGGACGGCCGGCGTCCGGCACGCGGCGGAGATTGTAAAGGTATGCCTGCTGGCCAGGAGCCACCATCTTCTCCGACAGGATCGGCAATTCGGGATCGAACAGGTCGATCACCGGTCCTGCAATCCGCAACGGCTCGGCGGCCACGCTCTCGTCCATCACCGCGACGATGTCGTATGGCCCGCGCTGCAAACGCAGATGGTTCTTCATTTGCAGCGTCCCTGCCCGCGCATCCTGCTCGTACGCCCGCCGGACCATCTCCAGGAACGCGCCGTCCTGGTTTGGCTCGAGCACCAGTTCTTTCGGATCACGCCGGACGATGTAGGCGACTCCCCTGCCACACTCGTATCGCTCCCGGTCGGCGGTCGGCCGAAAGTCCAGCAGCTCGAACAGATGCTCGGACGGCGCCTTGTACTGACGGCCATCCGTGTTCCACCACTCCCTGACCTCCTGGAACGGATCGTTGTCCCGCCCGTAGTAGATCAGCACACCGCCCTGTTGGACCCACGCGGCCAGATGCTGGTGAACATCGGGCGACAACGGCTTCATGTTCGCATAGCTCATTACCAGGACGCGAACGTCCGTGAGCGTGCCGGCAAAGCCCAGGTTCTCCATGTGGACCGTCTGAACGGGCACGCCGCGTTTGAGCAGAGGCAGCGCCATGCCGTAGAAATTCGACAGCTGCGGGTCCTCGTACTCCTTGTGCGTGGGAAACCGCTGGAACATCATTGAATTGCCCAGCAGTACGCCGATGCCGTGACTGCCGTCGATTCGGTTGTCGGAGAGAGGCATGTCGTTGAGCGAGTTGACCATCACCTGCATCTGCGTCGCATAGGCCCTGGAGATCGGCTGCGTCGCATCACTGCCTTCGACCTTGAAGCGGCCGCGATAGATGCGGCTCGGCCATGGCATCACCTCATAGCTGTCGACCATCGGGTACATGAGCTGCGCCGTGAACGTCGCCTGATAGTTGCGCCTATAGTCGTCCCACGTGCGGGGCCAGTCCTCGACCGGATCGGTGAGGAAGAAGACCTTGCGTCCGGTGGGCGCGGTCATCGAAACCATCGAGCCGTATTCAAGGAACGCGTTCTCGAAGACGCGCTCCTGGCGGACGCCGTTGAAGAAGACCGGCTCGCGGCTGGTGCCCGTCCAGACCTGGGCGATATATCCGTCCATCCCCGGCAGCGCCGCCAGGCTCGCCTCTGGGCTGACGATCCGCCAGGCCGAGTAGTTCAGCAGCGAATGGGTGGGCACGTAGCACCGCACGCGCGTGCCCTTGCTCTCGCTGTACGCCTTGGCGTACGCGAGCACCTCTTTGAGAGCGTCGAAGTAAAGCTGATACTTGAGCTTCGACGACAGGTACGTCGCTTCGGGCGATTCGTGCTGGGCCATCCAGGGGAAGCCATAGTGGCTCTGCCACTGCTTCTTGAACGATTCGCTGTAGCCGGCGCGGGCCCAGAACTCAGGCTCTTCGAGGTGGATGGCGGTGACGCCGGCATCGATGGCCTGCCTGACGAGCGACTTGATGTAGGCGAGATACGCCGGCGACGGCACGACGTAGGGGACGTCGCGACCGTGCCAGATGATCTCGCCGTTGCGCTCGACCTGGCCATCCTCGTTATGCGTGGCGCCATCGAACTTGCCGCTGAAGTAGTCCTGATAGCCACCCCAGGCGATCCCGGTCATGAAGTGCGTGACATAGCCGCGATCGTGCCAGCCGGCCAGCCGCGAGGCGAAGCTATCGTTCATGCCATAAATGATGGCGACATCCGAACGGACATCCAGTTCCGGCGCCCACGGCGCAGCGACCTGAAAACACGTCTTCTCAGCAGTGTGGGCCGGCGTCGGCACCTGCGCCTGCGCGCCGATGGCCAGAACCAGCACCACAGCCCACGCGACATCACGGCTTTTTCTGGTCATATGGAATCCTTACCGCCTCCGACTCACTTGCCTGCCGGGAAAACGGGCCGCGCGACACCTTCCATGCCTTCGGGCTGCTCACCCACCTTGGCGATCAGGAAATGACGCCCTGTGGCCTCGCCGTCGTTGGCTTCGAACTGGAGAACGAAAACGCCGGGCTGGGAAAACGTCGCCTGCGTCTTCAGAGCGGCCGGCGCTGCGAGTTTCACAGCATCGGCCTGGCCCTGGATCAGCGACCACGCGTATGTCAGCTTGCCCGAAGGTTTCCCGTCGTCCACGACCGAGCCGCCTAATGTCACGGTGCCGCCCTGCTCGGCGAGTTGGACGTCAGGTCCGGCGTATACGTCCGGCGGCTGATTCGGCGCGTTCGGGTCCCGCACGTCGAGACCGAACATGTTGCGATAACACACGTGTGCGATCTCGCCTTCTCGCGTCCGCTCGTCCGCGATCGCCAGGGCGGGTCGAAGTCCCTGCCCTGTCAGGCAGCTCTCGGCGAAGACGTTGTAGACACCGCCGCCTATCTCGCCCGCGATCGAGATGGCCGTCTCGGCGTTGAAAGTGCAATCGTGGACATAAATGTTGCGGCTCGGCCAGCCCATCTCGCGGCCCTCGCGCCCGGCGCCCGACTTGATGGAGACACACGCCCCGTGGTTGGCAATGGCCACGCCGTGAACCCGCACGTACTCGCAGGAATCGAGAACAATCCCATCGTTGTCGGGGTTGTGGGAGTCGATCCGGGTGTTACGGATCGTGACGTTCTTCGAGTAGATCGGATGCAGGCACCAGAACGGCGAATCGACGATCGTCACACCCTCCACCAGCACGTTCGTGCACCCGAGGAATCCGATCATGCTGGGCCGCAGGAAGTAGCCATCCCCCAGGAACCGGTCCACTACGGGCGTCCCCTCGTCGTTCCAGCGGCGCAGCGTCTCGATGCCCTTGTCCTCCTTCCGGGCCCACGTGCTCCACGCATCCTTTGCCTGGCCGTCCAGAGTCCCGGTTCCGGTCAAGGCGACGTTCTTGCGACGATAGGCATAAATGAACGGGCAGTAGTTGTAGATCTGCGTCCCTTCCCATCGCGTCAGGACCAGCGGCAGGTAGTCGTCGTACTTCGACCCGAACTTCAGGCGCGCCCCTTCGGCCAGATGCAGCTCCATGTCATTGACCAGATAGAGCGGACCGTTGACGAGGTAGGTGCCCGCCGGAACGATCACACGTCCTCCGCCCGCTTCCTCGCACGCGGCGATCGCCGCCATGATCGCAGGCCGGCAATCGGTTGTGCCATCGGCCACCGCCTCGAACTTCGTGATGTCGAAGTCGCGGCTCGGAATGTTCGGCTCGCCGATCTGCGCCAGGATGTCGGGCACCTGCGCCCACGAACCCGTATACTTCGATTCAGCGGCCGTCCCGCCCTTGCGGCACCCACCGCCGACTGCAACAAGCGCCAGCGTGACAGCCACGGACACCAACTCTGTCCAGCATTTGTTTCTCATGGTCCGTCTGCTCCAAATCCGTCGTTGAGATAAAGCCATTGTCCATCCTTTTTCGCATTTTGGCGTTTCACAAATCGCAATCGGGCGAAACGAGCCTGCCCGATGCGGCAATCGGCGTCAATTATGCCCGTGCGCCGCACGCGTGGGAAGCGTTTTATCGCATTTGCCCTTGAAGAACGCTTGCATTGGCCCGCATCGAACCGGTATCCTCGTGTCCCGACAAGAAGGTCTGATCCATCAATGTCACTGATTTGAAAGGACACAGCCATGCAGCTCCCCATCCGTTTCCTCCTGCTAACGGGCCTGTGCCTGTTGACTATCCCGGCGGCGGGCGTCCGTGCACAGGACGCGGCGCCGGCCTCCGCCACTGTCGAAGCCACGATCTCGATCGATGCGGCCGACAAGACCGAGCCAATCTCGCCGTATATCTATGGGCAGTTCATCGAGCACCTGGGCCGCTGCATCTACGGCGGCATCTGGGCCGAGATGCTCGAAGACCGCAAGTTCTATTTCTCCGTGCCAGCCGAGGGCGACATCTGGCGACTGACCCGTGCTCAGGCCCGCGTGCTGGCGGCCTCCCCGTGGAAGGTGATCGGCCCGGAAGGCACGGTGAAGATGGTCAAGGAGGACGCCTTCGTGGGCGAGCACACGCCGCAGATCACCGCCCCCGGCGGCCGGCCCGTCGGCATCTATCAGGAAGAGCTGGGCCTCATCCAAGGCAAGAACTACACAGGCTACATCTACCTGGCCGGTGACGGCAAGGTCGGCCCTGTCGTGGTCAGCCTCATCTGGGGCGATGCCGAGTCCGACAAGGACACCGTCACGATCACGAAAGTGCGCGACAAATACGCCAAGAGCCCGCTGAAATTCACCGCGGGCAAGGGTACGGACAACGCCCGCCTGGAGATCACCATGTCGGGCGAGGGCACGCTCAAGATCGGCTGCGTCTCCCTGATGCCCGCCGACAACGTCGAGGGCTTCCGCAAGGACACGCTCGAATTGCTCCGGCAGCTCGACTCGCCGGTCTACCGCTGGCCCGGCGGCAACTTCGTCAGCGGCTACGACTGGCGCGACGGGCTGGGGGACCGCGACAGGCGGCCGACCCGCACCAATCCCGCCTGGACCGGCATCGAGACCAACGACATGGGCATGGACGAGTTCATCCGGTTCTGCCGCCTGATCGACACCGAACCGATGATTGCGGTCAACACAGGCTTCGGCGACGCCTACTCGGCGGCCGCACAGGTCGAATACGCCAACAGCTCAGCCGACACGCTCATGGGCAAGTGGCGGGCGAAGAACGGCCACCCCAAGCCGTACGGCGTCAAGTGGTGGTGCGTCGGGAACGAGATGTGGGGCAACTGGCAACTCGGATACATGTCGCTGAACCACTACGTCCTGAAGCACAACTGGATCGAGCAGAAGATGCGTGAGGTCGCCCCGGCGATCAAGACCGTCGGTTCCGGCGACATCGGTCGCGACGGCCGCTGGTCGAGGGGCATGCTGACCAGTTGCGCCGACCACATGGACCTGCTCAGCGAGCACTTCTACTGCCGCGACAAGGAGGACATCCCCGAGCACGTCCAGCAGATCCCGGACCAGGTCAAGCGGATCGCCGACGCCCATCGCGAATACCGCAAGACGATCCCTTCGCTGGAAGGCAAAGACATCCGGGTGGCGCTCGACGAGTGGAACTACTGGTACGGCCCGCACGTCTTCGGCGAGCTGGGCACGCGGTATTTTCTGAAGGACGCGCTGGGCATCGCGGCGGGACTCCACGAGTACTTCCGCAACACGGACATCATCTACATGGCCAATTACGCCCAGACGGTCAACGTGATCGGCTGCATCAAGACGACCAAGACCGCGGCCGATTTCGACTCGACGGGCCTGCCTCTGATGCTGTACCGCAAGCAGTTCGGAACCGTCCCGGTGGCGGTCAAGCACGAAGCGGCGCCGCTCGATGTCTCGGCGGCGCTGACCGCCGACGGCAAGGCGCTGACGGTGGGCATCGTGAACCCGACGCCGGACACGTACCGGCTCAGGCTGGAGTTGGATAACGTCGCTGCCGCCGGCGCCGCCCAGACCTGGATCATCGCAGGCGACGACCCGATGGCCTACAACCAGCCGGGCGAACCCCGCAACGTCGACATCGCCAGCACCGACCCCACCGACCTGACCGGCCCCATTGCCGTCAAGCCGCTGAGCATCACGCTGCTCCGCGCCCCCGTCAAGTAGCGTCCAAACGGCATAGTCCGTTAGCGCCCCGGAGGCCGTCGCCTCTCAAACGACGGCCTCTCTTCTTCTGGGGCACAAGCGTTGGCCCGATACCCGCGTGGTCAGGCCAACAATCGTTTGCCTCTGCATCCGGTCAGTGCTACAATCCCGGCGTGTGCGTTTTTCGGCAGGGCCAACTTGGAGCATGTGTACAGATGGTCGACAAGGTCGTGCAAAACTGGCTTTCGCTCGCGGAGTATGATCTGGCTACCGCGGAGGCCATGCTACAGACTCGTCGCTATCTGTACGTCGCTTTCCTGTCCCAGCAGGCGAGAAGATCCTGAAGGCCTGCTATGTGAAATACCGCGCGTCCACGCCGCCTTATACGCACAACCTCCTGCGTCTCGTGGCGGAGTTGCCGTGGAAAGACGAGGCAGGCTCCCAAAGGATGGAGGCAATGGAACGGCTCAACTCGCACTACATTGAGTCTCGGTATACCGAAGATATCGCGGAGCTGACGCGTGTCTTGACTGATACAGAAGCGGAACGTCTGCTGGAATCGGCGAGGGAGCTATTCGAATGGATCAAGGCCAGGCTGTAGTCCGCGAGACCATCCTGAGGTTCTACGAGTCGGCGCGGCAGTTGTTCCCGATAAAGAAGGTGCTGCTGTACGGCTCCCACGCCAAAGGGCAGGCAGGTCCCGACAGCGATATCGATGTGGCCGTCGTCGTTGACGAGACGGACCACTCCAGACGCATGGACATCACGGCCGGCCTGTTCCATGCGGCCTTCGCCGTCGACGCCGCCATCGAGCCCAAGTGCGTCTTTTGGGACGAGTACCGCAGCCCTGCCACCGCCAGCATCTTGTCCGAGATCCTTGACAGCGCCATCGAAATCGTCTGACCCACTTCTCGGAACTCCTCACCCAGTGTGCCGCTCCGCACTACGCAGTGGCTTGCCGCGACATACTTTTGGAGATCGGAGGGAAGAAAGGTATTATGGAAGGAGATGGGAAACGGCCGCCCACGTGGATCGCGAGAGGTCTTGGCGATCAGAAGGCTGAAAGACAGGCAGTGCAAACGGAGGCGAGCGAAGTATGAAAGAGATACCATTGGACAATGGGTTGAAGGCGCAGGTCGACGACGAGGACTACGAGTGGCTGTCGAAGTACAGGTGGTACGCCTACGTCGATCCAGGCAGCGGGCATACCTATGCGGCGACCGACACGCCGAGTGGACGACGCGTCTACATGCACGACGTCATCATGGGCCTCGACTCGCTCGAAGACCAACTGCGGAACTGATCGATCATTGATGATGGATTATTGATGATGGATGCTGGCTCTGACGGACACATTGCGAGCGACTACCGGACGAAGCCGAGCCGGGCGGGAATCCAGAGGGAGATCTCAGGGATGAAGGTGCAGATCAGAAGCGTCACGACCATCGCGCCGTAGAACGGCAGGATGTGGCGCATGACCCTGGTCACCGTCGTCTCGGCGATCCCACAGCCGAGGAACAGACACGTGCCGACGGGCGGCGTGCACAGCCCGATGCACAGATTCATGATCATGACGATGCCGAAGTGCAGCGCATTGAGCCCCAGCGCTTCGACGATGGGCAGGAAGATCGGCGTAAAGATCAGCACCGCCGGCGTCATGTCCATGAACATCCCGACGACCAGCAGAATCGCGTTGATGAGCAGCAGCAAGACGACCTTGCTGTCGGTCAGCCTCACGAGGTAGGCGCTGATATCCTGCGGGACGTTCTCCGAGGCCATGACCCAGGACATCGCGACGCTGGTGGCGATGAGCAGAAACACGACCGCGGTCGTCACGCCGCACTGCAAGAGAATCTGGGGCAAGTCCCTGATCTTCAGCTCGCGATACACCAACGCCAGAATGAACGAATACAGCACCGCCACCGCCGAGGCTTCTGTGGGCGTGAACCAGCCGAGCAGAATCCCGCCGATGACGATAAGCACCAGCAACATCGCCGGAACCGCACGCAAATAGGCTACCGTAGCCTCTTTGATCGCTGGGAACCGCCACACGATCTTTATCTCCGCGGCCAAAGTCAAAGACCCAACAAGGCCCCAGAGCACGGCCTTGATGACCGTCGCACCAGCGGGAAAGGGATGGCCTTCCCCCACGCCGCCCCCTAGCCCTCTTGCGATTTCGACGATGGCCCAGGCAAGGGCCCCCAGCGCCGCAGACAACAACGGAAGGAAGCACAGCAGGGCGAAGTCGACTACCAGCATGGATACGAGCACCAGACCGTAGAAGCGAACGGTCTCTGTGAACCCGGCCGCATCACCCTTCCCCTGGCCGTAGTTGTTCCGAATCGAGATGATCGCGCTGACGACCATCAACGCGAACCCGACCAGGATGCCGGGCAGGTAGCCGGCCATGAAGATTGCCGCAATCGAGACCGCCCCGCCGGTGGCCAGCGAGTAGACGATCATGACATTGCTCGGAGGAATCAGCAGTCCCGTCGTCGCGGCCGTGATCGTCACCGAAGCGTTGAAGTCCCGATGGTAGCCCATTTTGTTCATCAGGGGGATCAGGAAGCCGCCCACGGACGAAATGGCTGCGGTGGCAGACCCGGAAATGGCGCCGAAGAGCATGCACGTGAGGATGTTGACGAAGGCGAGACCTCCTCGGAACCGGCCCACCAGGACGTTGGCAAAATCGATCAGGCGTCGCGCGATGCCGCCGTGGCCCATCAGCAGGCCGGAGAGGATGAAGAAGGGGATCGCCAGCAGGGAGAAGCTGTCGATCCCGGTGGCGATGTTGTGCGCGACCGCCCCGAACGCGGGTGCCCCCATCACGACGAAGGCCAGCAGCGTCGCAATCCCCATGCAGAACGCCACGGGGACATTGAGGACCAGCAGGACCACGAAGCTGATGACCAGGACCAGAACGGGTACGTTCACGTCGTCTCCCCTTTGATCCAATTGTCTGTCCGGATGACGTTCATCGCTGCCGCACCACCAGTCCTCACACAGGTATCGTGCTGTCTTTGCCTAGGAGCGTCCGCAGCCGTTCCACAAGGGCAATGACGGCATACAGCGTCAGGAAGAACCCGCTGATGGGGACCGCCAGATAGACGTGTCCCATCTGGACATTGAGGGCCGGCGAAGGCTGACCGAGTTCGAGCGTGCTGCGGACCAAGTCGATCCCTCCGAGCACCATGACCAGAAACGAAAACGCCGCGACGCAGAAGAACACAAAAACCTCTGTCGCGAGGCGCACCCGCTTGGGCAGCTTGCCCACGAAATAGTCGATGCCCAGGTGCGCGCCGCGGCCCAGCGCGACCGCCGCCCCCAGCAGCGAAACCCAGATCAGCATGAACACCGCCAGCTCTTCCGTCCAGCTACTGGGCTTGTTCAGCACAAACCGCGTGAAGACCTGCAACAGCACGTCGAGGACGAGCACCGCCACGACGACCATCACCAGCGTCTCGAGCATACGGTCCAGCACCTTCTTGACCAGCAGCAGGAACGTCATGGGACCTCCTGGATGCGATCGATCAGATCGCCGATCTCAGCCAGCTTCTGATCCGAACTGCTCTCGAACTCATCCCAGATCGGGCGGACCGACTCGCGAAACGGCTGCTTGTCCGGGCGGATGATCTCCACGCCGGCCTCCCGGGCCACCTGGAGGTCTTTCTGCTCCTGCTCGAGCCAGAGTGTCCGCTGATACCTGACTGATTCATCGGCCGCTTCCTGGAGGATCTGCCGCTGCTCGGCACTGAGCTTCTTCCAGACGCGCGTGCCGATCATCAGAATATCCGGCAGGCAGGTGTGCTCATCCAGCGTGTAATAGCCGCAAACCTCATAGTGGCGGGCCTGCACGAACGACGGCGCGTTGTTCTCGGCGCCGTCCACCACGCCCTGGTCGAGCGCGGTGTACAACTCGCCGAAGGGAATGGGAGTCGCCGAGCCGCCCATCGCCTGCATCATCTTGACGGCCATGATGCTGTTCTGCACGCGGATCTTCAGGCCGCTCAGGTCGGCGGGTGAGTGGATCGCGCGGTTCTTGGTGTAGAAGCTTCGGGCTCCGGCGTCGTAGTAGCACAGGCCGCGCAGCCGCTTCGATTCGCCCTCCAGCAGCAGCTCCCTGCCAATGGGGCCGTCCAGCACCTTCCAGAAATGCTCCGAGTCGCGAAACAGATACGGCACGCCGAACACCTTCATCTTGTTGACAAACGACTCCATCGGGGCGCTGGAGACCTTCGTCATCGCGAGGTAGCCGAGCTGGAGGGCCTCGATGCATTCCTTTTCGTTGCCGAGCTGCTCGTTGGGGAAGACCTGGACGACCATCTGCCCCTCCGACCGGGCCTTGACACGGTCGGCCATAAAGAGCATCGCCTTATGCACCGCGTGTGTGGTCGGCAGGCCGTGGCCCAGCTTGAGCACCAGCCTGGGTCTGGCCAAGGCGGCAGGAGAGGTGCAGAGAAATGCGGCAGACGCAAAAAGCAACCAACCGGCCTTGCAGCGACATCGACTCATTGACACCTGTTCCCTCGACAAAGACCTTCCGGCTATCTCCACCCTCCCGGCTCAGTTCGGCAGGCATTGTAGCAGTCCCAACCGCCATCCTTCCAGTGAAAAACCCGCGTCCGGCCGGCAATCGCTACGGTGCAGTCACCGAGCCGCCTGTACCTGTGATGACGATGCGGCGGTAGCGAGTCAGCGGAGGCTCGCCACTATCGGTCACGACGAGAACGACATGGATCGTCTTGCCCAGCGCCTCGGCGGGCACGGCGAGGGAGCACGATGGGCCGCTGTCGGCGTCGATCACAGTATCGCCCCCGAACGTGCCGGCCTCGGGATAGTACATCCATCGGTACGCCAGCCGGTCGCCGTCCGGGTCTGTACTGCCCTTGGCCGAGAGCGAGACGCTCGACCCGGCCGGCGCCTCCAGAAACACGATGTCCCCGGTCGCATCCCCCTGCACGCACGGCACCGGTTCGTGATTCGCCTCGCCATAAGTCCGGGCGACGCACCAATCCGCGCGGGCCCGAAAGTCATTCTGGATGTGAATCGCCCACTTCTTGAGCGTGTTGTCTCGATGGGTGGTCCCCTGCCACGCGTCCTGCCGATCGCACCACCACATGTTCAGGTCAGGATTCAGGCCGTATCGCCCCGACCAGCCACCCCAGGCCGGTCGGTCCGGCACGTTCAGGCCATTGGGGATCAGGTGCATGAACGCGGGCGTATCTCCCTCTTTCTGGATCGTGTATTCGGCGCAGAGCGGCCCGTGCCCGGTCTTGATGTCCCGATCCACCGCGAAGCCGCCGGCGCGCTCGGTCAATGGGCGCCAGCGATGGTACCAGCGTCCTCCGTCCATGTCCGGGTAGAAGGTATCCATGTAGCATCCCAGCGCCTGACGGTGCGGACCGAGATGATTCTGGTTGTGCGCTTCGACATAACGGAGCGTCTTGGCGAATCGCTCATACTCTCCATCACTTCTCGTTGCTTTTACGTGATCCAGGGCCTCGCGCAACGCCGTAGGTTTGTCGTCCTCTTCATTCGTGCCCCAGTTGAGATACCAGATCGGCCTCGGATCGTCCCGGTCGACCAGAGCGATGACGTGGTCCCGCCCTTCCTGGCCGGCGTAACACTGCTTCGTGACACGACGCAGCTCATCCGGCTCAGGATAATCGGCCTTGTGCACCTTGAGATTCGCGTAGACGCGTTCGTAACCATCTACGTACTGGAGGATGCGGTCCTTGCCCGAGATGCCCAGGCGGCTCTGGCCGGGCCCCCGCGTGCCGATCAGACCCTCGACGTCCCACTCGTTGAGGTACAGGAAGAGCCGCACGAGCGAGCCTTCATCGTCGGGGTCGCCTCCCGGCGCATCGGTCTCGATAACGACGCGTAATCTGCCCGAACGCTGGGGGTCTCGTTCGGTCATATCGTGCAGGTTCCACCGCGATGGGTCAAATACCGAGCGCGTCGGCTTGACTCGCGGATACCCACCCACCTCCTGCTCACTGTCGATGATCCGGCCCTGTCCGTTGCGGACCTCGCTGACGATGCGGCGGTCCACCTCGTCCCGATCCCATGGGCGAGCGCCGGCGTTGGCCAGCACACGACTCTTGACCTCCACCGCCGGCAGCGCCACCAGCTCCGGAGACCAGAACGGCCGAACATCCAGAACCCGGCATTCACCCGGCGCCGCCCGGCTGTCGATCTCCAGCAGCGGGACGTCGTCAGCCTGGCCGATCGCCAGATTGTCCGCCAGATAGACTTCGCATGGGCCGCCTCGGTGGTGACGCAGGAGGGACATGGGTCGGCGTGTCGAAGGCCCGGGCCCCAGGACGTTGCCCACCACGACCATCTGCCCGGTCGCGTACGGGCGCTCGCCCCACTCGGAGGGCACCAGCGCGTAGTGCATGGCCCGGCCGCCGGGATTGTAGATATAGTTGTTCACCACCGCGCCTCGCGCGCCGCCCTTGAAAAGCGGATTCCGATCTCGATTGTGCGCGTACAGATTCCCGACGATGGCGATGTCGGTGCAGTTGTCGTGGATCAGCGTGCCCTTCGAGTGCTCGCCTTTGCCATGCGCCGATTGGCTCAGTCCTTCGGCGATGATGCAGTTGCTGAAGGTGATTCTCCGCGAGGTGCCACAGCGCCATTGTTCGACGTCGTCCCCGTCGAAGCGCGGGCCCGAGGCGCTGAGGTTCTCATCGGTCGCCCACGAGCAGGAGCAATGATCGACAATGACGTTATAGGCATCGGGACCCGAGGTAGCGATCGCATCGATCTCCCATCCGCTCGTTTTGGGCCTTCCGGCCTCGCCCGGACGCACGCGAACGTGTTGGAGGATCACATCGTGCGTGTGGATCCCGATGCCGCCGCGAACAAAGGTGATGCCCGGACTCGGCGCCGTCTGTCCGGCAATGGTCACGAAGGGTTCGTCGATGCCAATCGATTTGCCGTCCAGATCGATCACGCCGCCGACCTCGAAGACGATGATCCTGGGCCCCTTGGCGCCCACGGCCCGGGCAAAGGACTCGGGGCCATCGGCGTTGAGGTTCGTCACTCGAATGACGCGTCCGCCTCGTCCGCCGGGCGTATAGGCGGCCCATCCCACCGCATCAGGGAAGGCCTTGCCCGGCAGAGGCTCCGCCTCGCAGGCCGCATGACTCATCAGGCCAGCGATCCAGACGCAGAGAACGATCAGGCCCTTTCTTTTCACGGCTCGGCCTCCTCTTGAAGCCATCCTGCGACGGCAGGAATCCGCTACGGCTTGCGCCCCCAGATGATCACATCGTCGACATTGCCTGTGTCGTCGAACGTCCCGAAGCCGATCCCGCCGGCGCCGAACGTCCGGTCTACCGCCCGCATGACGGGCTTGCTCATGTCGTCGAAGAACACTTCGATCGAGCCGGTCGACACGTTGCGCACGACCCGCACATCGTGGTAGCCGGTCCCCCAGTCCACCCCCCTGGTCCGCTCCAGTACGATGGACACGCGCGGTGCCCCGTTGACAATGTGGATGCTGTGGGCCGCATCGTCAGCGGCCGAGGCAATATGGGTGTAGTAGAAATGCGACGAGTCCTGGTACCCGAAGAACACGCACATGTCACGATGGCCGTATTCGCGGCCGGTCTGCTCTATCTTCGCCTGCACTACGAAGTCGGAAACCTTCAGGTTCTTGATTCGCGCGATATTCAGCGGTGACCGCACGGGCGGCTCGTACTTGCTCTGCTGATATTGAGAATAGGCGTGATTGCCGTCCTGGTCGATGAGCTTCCACGCATTCGGATCGGTCTGCGTCCAACGATCGGCCCCGCTCTCGAAGTCCTCGAAGAACACCAGTGGCAGACCGTTGTGCGCCTCCCTCAACGCCGCCGGAGCGGGCAGTTCGCGGAGGCGGAGGTTTCGAAAACGGTACATCTTCCCGGCCTCACCATGGTGCTGGATCGCAATGTATCCGTCCCGGTCGGTTGCATCGACGTAGTCGGTGGTCAGGATCCCATTGACGTAGATGCGGATGCTGGGTCCGATGCAGTGAATGCGATAGCGGTTCCAGTCGTCGAGCCTGAACGCCCCCTTGGTGCTCTCGACAAAAGCCTTCACTGAATCCCCATCATTATTTCGGGGATTGAGCCAGCCCCGGCGTCCCTCATCATACAGACCGCCCGACCATCGCCGTTCCGAGGGATCGACTTCGGCCTGATATCCATAGACCTTGTTATGCTCCTGGTGACAGCGGAACATGAAGCCGGAGTTCGACTGTGCGTCCGGCATTTTGACCTCCCCTTCAAAGAGGAAGTCGCGGTACCTCTTGGCGGTTACCAGGAAGAACTTCTGTTCGGCCTGAAGGACAATCTGGCCGTCGTCGACGCGGGCCTCGCCCCAATCATACGGATTGCCCCAGCCATCGAGATTCCGGCCGTTGAACAGCGGTGTCCAACTACGCGTGTCGCTTGCCGCCGCGACGCAGGTCCACATCCCAAGCACACATGAGCAGGACACCGCGACAAAGGCCACGGACGTCCCCCATTCGGTACTTCGACAGAGCATGGCTGACACCCCTTTCCGTCTCCGCATGAACACGAACATCGTCCACGGCCCGTTCCGGCTGTCGACACAGCGACGCCGCAACGCACGGCAACTCACCCGGCTCCACGCCGCGGAACCCTGTGGTATTGTGTCATTTCAGAACAATAAGGTCAAGCATCACCGTCCATGCCCTAACGCCAGGAGACGTCACCGGCGAGAAAAAGGTGGTCGCACACGGCGATATTGTGTTGACACCGAACGCGAAACCACGATAAAGAGAGGGAAGATGTAGGGGACACAGACAATGGGGCACCGCGATTCATCATGGCGAGCCACCTCACTCGGTCATGGGGCATGGCTTCTCGTTTCGGGAAAGCACAATGGATGGTCGCCAGAGTTCCACGGATAGGATTCCCGCTCGTGCCGACGATCTGACCGCTTCGGCGGCCAGCGACCAGCGACACGGGCAACAAGCAGGCCCAAGGCGAGCGAGCCAAGCGCCACGGACGGAGGCCTGCCTTTGGGGCATCTACCGCTCGACCACGATCGGTATCGGTCTGGTGACCAACCGCATCATGCAGGATGTCAACGATCGGCTGTGCGAAATGGTCGGCTACTCCCTGGAGGAACTCCTCGGAAAAGACGCCCGCATGTTGTACCTCAATGACGACGATTACGACCACGTCGGCCGGCACGCGTATCGGCCGGTCGCCGAGTGCGGCACCGTCGAAGTGCGCTGGCGACGCAAGGACGGACACATCATCAACGTCCTGCTGACGTCGACTCCTTTGGACCCCGACGATCTGTCCGAGGGGGTCCTGTTCACCGTGCTAGACATCACCGCGCGCAAGGCGGCGGAAGAGGAGCTGCAAAGCCTGTTCGATCTTTCGCTGGATATGGTGTGCATCGCGGACATCCATACGGCCACCTTCGTCAAGGTCAATCCGGCGTTCGAGCGGACGTTGGGATACACGCAAGAGGAGTTGCGGAACCGGTCGTTTCTCGATCTCATTCACCCCGACGATGTCGCTCAGACAAGAGCCGTCATCGAGGAGAAACTTCGAAACGGCCAGATGGTCATCAATTTCGAGAACCGCTACCGACACAAGGACGGATCTTACCGCTGGCTCAGTTGGATGTCGCACCCGAAGCCGGAACAAGGCGTGACGTACGCCGTGGCGCGCGATGTCACCGAGCAGAAGCAGCGAGACATGGCGCTCCAGGCAAGCGAGCAGCGCTATCGCACGCTCTTCGAAAACGCCAACGACAGCATCTTTCTCGTGCGGGACGGCAAGTTTCTGGACTGTAACTCGAAAACGCTCGACATGTACGGATGCACACGGGAGCAGATCCTCGGGCATGGCCCAGCGGACTTTTCGCCCGCTCGACAGCCGGACGGCAGCGCCTCCACAGCGGCCGCCGCCGCACGTATGCAAGCCACTCTCGATGGCACACCGCAACGGTTTGAGTGGCAGCACACGAGAGCCGACGGCACGCCCTTTGACGCGGAAGTAAGCCTCAACGTGCTCCCGTTGCCCGGCGGTCAGTACCTACAGGGGATCGTCCGGGATGTGACCGAACGCCGCAAAGCGGAAGCGGCGATCCGTGACAATGAGAGATTTCTCGGCGACGTCTTCAACGGCATTCAGAACGGCATCAGCGTGCTCGATCTCGATCTGACGATCGTCCGTGTTAATCGCTGGATGGAATGGAGGTATCCCGAGGCGCAACCGCTGATCGGCAAGAAGTGTTATGAGGTCTACCAGCACCGAAAGGATGTCTGCCCCTGGTGCCCGGCGATTCGCGCCCTGGAAACCGGACAGGCGCACAGTGCGGTCGTCCCATATCCTTCGGCCGACGACCCGACTGGCTGGATCGATCTCTCGGCGTTTCCTCTTCGCGATGCCGCGGAGCGCACCGTCGGCGTGATCGAACACGTCAAGGACATCACCGAGCGGGTACGCGCCGAAAAGCAACTGCGCCGCGAACGGGATCGGAGTCAGGCGTATCTGGACGTCGCAGGCGTCATGTTCGTCGCGCTGGATTCGAGCGGTCGAGTCAGCCTGGTCAACCGAAAGGGTTGCGAGATTCTCGGGTACGACGAGCGTGAAATCCTCGGGATGGACTGGTTCGCCAACTTCGTGCCGGAACGCATGCGCCAGGACGTGTGGGCCATCTTCGACAAACTCCTGCGAGGACAGACGAGCCTCGCCGAGTATGCCGAGACGCCGGTCATCGTCCGAGACCGTTCGGAGCGAATCGTCGCCTGGCACAACACCGTGCTGACCGATGAGGCAGGGAAGATCGTCGGTACGTTGAGTTCCGGGGAAGATATCACGGAACGCAAGCGAACCGAGCAAATGCTGCGCGCGCAGCAGGAGAACGAGAAGCAGAGGATCGAAGCCGAGCTGGCGAGAGTCCGCGATGAGCTGGTTCGCAAGACGCGTCTGGCGGCCCTGGGCCAGGTCTCGGGGAGCATCGCCCACGATCTGCGCAATCCGCTCGGCGCGGTCCGCAATGCGAGCTACCTGCTGAAGCGTCGCCTGCCGGCGGACCAGGCGCCCCTGCTCGACCACATCGCCATCATCGAGCAGGAGGTGATCAAGGCGGATCGGATCATCACCAACCTCCTGAACATCACACGCGCCCGATCGCCGAACAAGGAGCCCGTCGACGTGGGTGCCATGGCGCGAGCCGTCTGGAAACGCTGTGTCTATCCGGAAGGCGTGCGATTCCGGATCGAACTGCCCGAGGAGCCCTTCATCGTCCAGGCGGACCAGGGCCAGTTGTCGCAGGTTCTCTCGAATCTCATCGGCAATGCCGCCGATGCTCTCGACGAAGAGGGCGACTGTGTCCTGGAGACCGCGCGGGAATCGGAGTTCGACGTTCTGATCGTGCGCGACACGGGCCCGGGGTGGTCTCCCGAGGTACGCAACAGGCTGTTCGAGCCCCTCGTCACCACCAAGACCTCGGGGACGGGGCTTGGGCTGGCCATCTGTCGCCAGATCATCGAGAGCCACGGTGGAACCATTGAAGCGACCGATGGGATCCCGCACGGTGCGGCCGTCCGTATTCGACTGCCTCGATGACACGTGCTCCGGAGAGAGTTGAGGATTGTCCATGCAGAACCATAAGACAACCGCAACTGACCGCAAAGTGCTGATCGTCGACGACGAAGCAAACATGCGAAAGACACTGGCCGAGATTCTCCGGGACGAAGGGTACCGGGTGACTACAGCCGCCAGCGGAGAAGAGGCCGTCGGCTTGTGTCGGACGAATCGCTTTGAGGCGATCCTGATGGACGTTCGCATGCCGGGCATTGACGGCGTCGAGGCCTTCCGTCAGATTCACCGAGATCAGGAAGACGCTCGCGTCATCCTCATGAGCGCCTATAGCATCGAGGCCCTGAAAGAGAGCGCTCTCGATGACGGCGCCATCGCCTTTCTCCCCAAGCCGCTTGACCTCGATCGAGTCATCAACCTCGTCGCGGAAGCCACGGACACCGCCATTCTCGTCGTCGAGCATGAAGAAGAAACCGCCGTTGTTCTCCAGAAGGGTCTGCGGGAACAAGGGTACCGGGTAACGGTCTCCCGGAGCCCCGAGGACGCACTGAAGCTGGTCGGACAGATTCAGTTCGATCTGATCTTCCTCGAAGCCAGTCTTCCGGCCATGAACGGGCTCGATCTGTACCTGGCCATCCGCCGGATCACACCGAGCGTGGTGGCGATCATGATCGCCGGGCTCGACGATGAGTTCGCAACCATTGCGAAGGAGGCCGTGCAACAGAATGCGTATGCGATCGTCAAGAAGCCGCTGGAGATTGACTTGATTCTGGATATGCTCTGTCGCATCATGGGAAGGCGGATCTCCGGAGATCACCGCAAACCGCCTTTGCCCGGCTCCCGGTGACGATAGGGTGTGTTGGGAGGATACACCGATGACCCCATGTCCTGCGCAGGAGACCTATCGCCGAGTGCTCGTCGTCGAAGACGACGATGCGCAGCGATGGACTCTGACGGAAATCCTCGGAGACGAGGGGCTCGATGTCACGGCGTGCGCCAGCGCCACAGAAGCCCTGGAACACCTCCAACATGACGAGATCCGGGTGGCGGTGCTGGACTTGCGGCTGCCCGACCTGACGGGCGTTCAACTGCTGAACCGGCTCGGGGACCGTGCGGACAACACGAGCATTATCATCAACACCGCCCACAGCTCCTACGAATCCGCCAAGGACGCCTTGAACCTCGGGGCATTCGCCTACGTCGAGAAGGCCGGGGACCCCGATGAACTGTTGCGTCAGGTCCATCGCGCCATGGCCTTTCAACTCCGCCGGCGAACCGAACAGCTCGAGGCGGCGGTCGCGGAGAGCGCCGATGAATTGAAGGAGGCCAACCGGGCCCTGAGGCAGGAGATCGCCGAACGCGAGGAAGCGGAGGTGGCGGTGCGGGAAAGCGAGACGCGCTTCCGCGAGTTGGTGGAACTCCTGCCGCAAACCGTCATCGAGACGGACAGTTCTGGGCGCATCACGTTTGTCAACCACTTTGGCCAGGACTCGTTCGGCTGTGACATCCGCGAACTGGTCGAACGTCCTGTCCCCGACCTGTTTGCTCCGGAAGATCGGGAGCGAATCACACGAAACATCCAGAAACGCCTGAGCGGCCAGCGTCTCGAAGACCACGAGTATCTGGCCCTCCGCACCGATGGAACCACCTTTCCTGTGCTGCTGTACAGTTCCCGCATCGTCCGAGGCGGCGGGCCTGCGGGCCTGCGCTGCATTGCCGTCGACATCTCAGATCGCCGGGCTGCCGAGATGGCCCTGCAGCAGAGCAAAGCGAAGCTGGAGAGCATCTTCGAATCCTCGCCCGACGCCATTACCGTGACGGACCTGGATCTGCGCATCGAGGACTGCAATCCGGCCATGCTGCACATGTTCGCTCTGCCGTCCAAGGACCGAATCCTCGGGACCAGCATGTTCGACTTCATTGCCCGCCAGGACCATGAACGAGCCCGCGAGACGGTCGCACAAGTCCAACAAGACGGTTCCGTCCAGAACGTTGGGCTGACCCTGGTTCGCAGGGACGGCCGCGGATTTCCGTCCGAGACCTCCGCCAGTCTGATGAGGGACGTCTCAGACCGATCCCTGGGTTTCGTCATCATCACCAGCGACATCACCGACCGCAAGCAGGCCGAAGATGCGCTGCGCGAAAGCGAACGCAAGCTTTCCACTTTGATGGCCAACCTTCCGGGGATGGCCTACCGATGCCTGGCCGACGACAGTTGGACGATGCTGTTTGTCAGCCAGGGCTGCACGGCCCTGACAGGCTATGCCAGCGAAGACCTGATCGGCAACCGAACTATCTCATACGACCAGATCGTCCACCCGGACGATCGTCAAGGCGTTCACAACCAGATCCATCAGGCGCTCCAGGCCGGCGCGGCGTTCGAGATCGAGTACCGCATCGTCACTGCGGACGGCCGGGACCGATGGGTCTGGGAGCGGGGACGCCAAGTCGATGGAGCCTCCGGCAATGCCGGCGTGCTCGAGGGCTTCATCCTGGACGTGTCGGAACGCAAAGAGGCAGACGAAGCGCTGCGGATCGTCTCACGGGAGTGGCAAACGACGTTCGATTCCGTGTCGGACGTCATGTGGCTGCTCGACAGCCAGTCGCGGATTCAGCGATGCAATCGCGCCACAACCGAGCTGTTCGGCCCCGATCTCGACCGGATTCTCGGGCATCACTGCTGGGAGGTTGTCCACGGAACCTGCGGTCCCATTGAAGAATGCCCCATCGTTCGGATGCAGCGGACGCGGCACCGGGAGAGCATGTCGTTACGCGTCGGAGATCGGTGGTACGAGATCACGGTCGACCCGATTCTCGGTCCATCGGGCGCTCTGGAGGGCGCCGTGCACATCATGAGTGATATCACGGAACGAAAGGAGGCCAACGAGGAACTGCTGGCGTACCAGAAAAAGCTGAAGTCCATCGCCTCCGAGCTGGCCTTGACAGAGGAACGGGAACGACGCCGCATTGCGGCAGACTTGCACGATCACGCCTGCCAGTCTCTGGCCCTGTCGAAGATGCGGCTCCAGGAGATGCTGGAGCACGCGGATCCCACCTATATGCAAGCCCTGCGCAGCATCTGCGACACGCTCAACGCCACCATCGAGAGCGTACGGGAATTGACGTTTGACCTCAGCTCTCCCACCCTGTACAAGTTCGGACTCGAAGCGGCACTGGAGGAACTGCTCGAGGACAAGCTCCGCGGCGAACACCACATTCAGTACCGCTTCTCGGACGACCACGCGCCCAAACCTCTGTCGCAGGATGTGCTCGTCCTGCTGTTTCAGTCCGTCCGCGAACTGCTGATCAACGTCATCAAGCACGCCCAAGCCCACGAGGTGACCCTTGACATCCGGCGTCAGATCGACTGTATTAGGGTCACCGTAGCCGACGACGGGACGGGGTTCGACGTCGATGAGGTCCTCTCGTCTCCCTCCCGGGGTCGCAGTGTGGGGCTGTTCAATATTCGAGAGCGGTTGGACTACATCGGGGGCACGCTCGACATCAATTCCGAGCCGGGCCGGGGAAGCCGGTTCGTACTGGTCGCCCCGCTGAAGACCGAAGTGCATGCTACGAAGGAGAGCCATGATGGCGGTGAGGATTCTGCTCGTTGACGATCATCAGGTCCTGCGCGAAGGGCTCCGTTCGCTTCTGGAGCAACAATCCAACATGGAGGTGGTGGGAGAAGCGAGCGACGGCATGATGGCCCTGCGGCTGGTCCGGGAACTCCGCCCCGACCTGGTGATCATGGACGTGAACATGGAGGGCATGGACGGGATCGACGCGACGCGGATGATCAATCGCGAGTATCCCGACACGAAAGTGCTGGCCCTGTCGATGTTCCTCCGGAAGACCTTCATTTCAGAGATGTTCAAGAGCGGCGCCGCCGGCTACCTGCTCAAGGACAATGCGTTCTCCGAGATCGTCGAGGCCATCAAGACGATCCTCAGCGGCGAGAAGTACGTCTGCGCCAAGGTGGCGGCCCTGCTGGTGGACGAGTACGTGCAGGAGGGCCAGGATCCCCACGCCAAGGAGCGCCTGACCAAACGAGAGATCGAAGTGATTCGAATGCTGGCCGACGGCAAGACCTCGAAGGAGATCGCCCTGATCACCGAAACCAGCGTCAAGACGGTGGACGCCTGCCGACGGCGCATCATGCAGAAACTGACCATCACGAGCATCGCCGAACTGGTGAAATACGCCATTCGGGAAGGGCTGACGACCGTAGACCAGTAGCCCCGGCAAGGTTGACGCCGAGACAACGGTCGCCGTGTCCTGCATCCGGGTCTCGCCCCGTCCTTGATAGCCACAGACTGCCTCCAATCAGCCAAAAACCGTTCCACAAGAGCATTTTACCCATTGCGCCAACTTCGCGATCTTCCGAGAATGCGTATGAATGGAATCGCACCGCTCGCCGAGGGATTAACGGTCGCATCCGAAAGTTGGGGGGGCCAACTATCGGGGGAATCTGACACATGCGGATTGTGCTGGTTGCCGAGGATCGCATTCTGTGCGACGGCTTGCGGGCCCTGTTCGGTCAGGACTCGATGATGGAAGTTGTCGGGGAGGCCCACAGCGGCCCGGAAGCCGTCGAACTGGTGCTGAGTCTACGGCCGGAAGCGGTGCTCATTGACGTGGGATCCTGGACCTCGGCGAACATGGACATGATACGCCGCATCTCGCAGACGCATCCGCAGGGCAGGATCGTAGCCCTGTCCCTCTTCCGAAACCAAGCCTTCGTCGCCGAAGCGTTCCGCGCCGGAATCCACGGATATGTCGTCAAGCAGAACGGCTTCGACGAACTGCTCCGCGCGATCAACACGGTGCGGTCCGGCTCAACATACTTGTGCCGCGGTGTCAGAGAACTCCTTCTGCCGCAGTACGCGCAGTCCCGAAACATCGCACGGGAACCCTCCGATGTCCGTCTGACCGAACGAGAATCGGCTGTTCTCCAACTCACGGCGGAAGGACGGACGTCAAAGGAGATTGCCCTCATGCTCGAGGTCAGTTCGAAGACGATCGACGCCTGCCGTCGCCATCTCATGCGAAAACTCGAAGTGGACAGCATGGCGGGCCTCATCAAGCGAGCCCTCGCGATGGGGGCCGCCACCCTCAACTCCTGATCGCTGCCACACGCCCGTCAAGCAGTCGTCGCGCGACTTTCCTGTGTCACCACATGCCTCCTTCCCGGACGTGCTTGTCGTGTCCCCTCCTTGGATACACGGTTTCTTTCCCCTGCCACCCCCGGCTATCTCCTGAATACCACGTCTCTTTTGCCCGCCCCCGTTAGCCAAAGGCTAATCATAGCCCCCATCCCAGTAACCGATACCAGTTCCACCTGAGAGTCCCATGCGTTGGGACCGATCTGACAACGACCGGAACCGTGTACCAGGGTAAGAGGTCGGTAGGATGCCGAACCGGGATACAAACGGTCACCGAGGATCGCGTCAAGGTCAGTCACGGCTACTCCGGCACGCGGCGCTGATGACTCTGCAAGGAGTAGCGTCCTCCTCGTTCCGTTTCGCAGTCTTCACGGGAGCGGCACGGTGGCATTCCAGCGGTTCTGCCCGTCGCGTCGCAGGTGCGGGGGGCACTCCCTTCTGTGGTTCCTGTCCGCTCGACGGAATCCACTACGGCGACATCTGCCCCGAGGTTCAGCCACGACAACAAGCGTCGTCTCTGCGAACCGGACCGGCCACGCGAAGTGACACCTATGGATTAGCAGCTCTGCGGCTGCGATGAAAGGAGTGACTATCATGACCAGTACGTGCAGACAATGGGCCTGCGCCCTTCTCCTGGCTGGAGTGGGACTCGTCTCCGCAGCCGAACCGCCCTCAGCCCCTTCCGTGACCTCCTCCGAATCGGTCGCGCCGAAGAGCGAGAGTCAAACGCTTCTCGAAAGCCTGCCGGCGTGGCTGCGCAACATGAAGATCTCGGGCGACTTCCGCTATCGGCATGAGCGGGCGGACGACGAAACCAAGACGACGGAGCGTGATCGCCATCGCATTCGGGCCCGCCTGATCGTATCCAGCAAGGTCAACGATCAGATCGACGCCACCGTGGGCCTGGCCAGCGGCACGGATGAGAGCCCCACCAACACCAACCAGGATTTGAAAGGCGGCTTCTCGAGCAAGGATCTCTGGTTGGATCTGGCCTTCGTCAACTACCACCCCGCCAGCATCGAAGGGCTCAACGTGTTCGCCGGCAAGATCCGCAACCTCTACTACTCGCCCGGCAACAGTGACCTGTTGTTTGACACGGACGTCAACCCCGAGGGCATCGCCGCCACGTATGGCAAGGACCTCAACGACGCCATGAACGTCTTCGGCACGTTCGGCGGTTACTATGTGGAGGAGCGGAGTACAGACGTGGATACGGGCCTGTGGGGCATCCAGGGCGGACTGACCTGGAAGGTTCCGCAAGTTGAAGGCATGAGCGTTACCGCCGGCGGCGGGTACTTCGACTACGGCAATCTTCAGGGCCAGGTCGCCTTGGGGGACGACGAAACAGATTTCAGCGGCAATCGCAGCGTCGCTCGAGCGTACGAGAGCGACTTCAACATCCTTCGGGGATTCGGTCAGGTGGGCTTCCAGATCGCCGGCCGGCCCTGCACGGTGTTCGCCGACGTGCTCGTCAACAACGGCGCCGAGTCCGACGAGGACACCGGCTATCTGGTCGGGGCCAGCGTAGGCAAATGCAAGGCCCCGGGCAGTTGGGCCTTCGCCTACAACTACCGGGACCTCGAAGCGGATTGCGAGGTGGGAGTCCTGAGCGATTCCACGTTCGCCGGCGGCGGCACCGGCGTCCGGGGACACAAACTCTCGCTGGCCTATCAGGTAGCGAAAGGCTGCTCCTTCGGCGTCAACTACATGATCGGGGAGCAAGTCCAGGAAGACACGACGGATTACGACGTCCTCCTGGCCGAGTTCAACTTCAAGTTTTAGGTCTTTGTGCTGGGGTTCATCCTGCGTGTCAAATGTCGAGAAACGATGCGGTACGGCGGGGACGTACGCCAAGGAATGCGGCAGCAACCCGCCAGTGGCCGGCCGTTCGGATGCCCTTGACTCACAAGAACGCAACGGCCACAGCATGGCTACGAGTCCGACAAGACAGGTCTGCGTCGATTCCTGATTCGAGAGGAAAAGAATGAAACTTAAAGGGAAGATTCTGACGCTCGTGTCGATCCCGCTGGCGGGATTGGCCATCATTGCAGGTGGAAATGCTTTCATGCTGCGGCATGTCGCCGGAGTGGTAGATGAAACGGTCGCGAAGAACCTGTTGCCGATCATCACGGATGAAGTCCCGCGCATGAACCAGTTGAACAACAGCATCGAGTATCTGCTGAACGCCGACCGCGATGCCTTCCAGGGGTACGTGGCGGAAATGCAGGTGCTCAGCACTCAGGATGAGAGCCGCGTGGCGGAACTGACCGCCACCCATGGGACGGAACTCGGTCAAGTGGCCCAGCGGGTTGAATCGGCGGCGGCCCACTTCGACGAGGCAGGTCGGCAGACCTACGCCGCCTTTGAACAGCAATACGGTCAATGGAAGCAGTCGACCGACGCCGTCATGCAAACGTCCCTGACTCTGGCGCGCGAATTGTCACGCCGCCAGACGATCTATCAGGAAGGCGTCCAGACGTTCGGCGCGATGCGCCAGCAACTCGACGACATCGTCGGACTGATCGAAGAAGAGATCGAATCGCTTCGAGATGTCGAGGACAAGACGCGTCTGCTCGCCCTGCATGCAAGTGTTGAGCTGCTGCTGAACGCCGACCGGGACGCCTATCAGGCCCTCGTGGCGCTGCTGGAGTTCTCGCAGGAAACCGACCTGTCGCGTTTCAATGCGCTGGTGGAGACGTACAACGGCGAATTCGGTCAGGTTGTCAAACGCACACAACAGGCCTCGACGGTCTTCACGGATGCGATGCGCACGGAATACAGCGAGTTTGTCGACATCTGCAAGCGCTGGGAGACGCAATGCAAGGAGGTAGCAGACATCACCAGCGCAAATATCGATCGCATCGTCGCACGGCAGACCGAGGCGGAGAACAGCCGGAAGGCCTTTTCACAGATGCGCGAGAGCATCGATACGATGAGTGGCCAGATGGAAGCGCGGATTGACACACAGATGGCCACCATGGCGGACCACGGTCAAACGGCTCAGGCCCAGGCAGCGCGTCTGAATACCAGCATGAGTCGCGCCAACAAGCTGAGCCTGATCGCTGCGGCATTGACCTTCGTGTTTGCGCTGGGTGTCGCGATCTGGCGAATTCGCCAGCTCGTCGTGACTCTAATTCATATCATGGAGGACCTCTTCAACGGGTCAGAACAAGTCGTCAGTGCGTCGAACCAGATTTCCGCTGCGTCGCAATCCCTCGCCGAGGGCGCGACCGAGCAGGCTGCCGGCTTGCAGGAAACCTCGTCGAGTCTGGAAGAGATGGCCTCGATGACCAAGCAGAATGCCAACAATGCGCAGCGGGCCAATGCGCTGTCGTCTGAAGCGCGCCAGGCCGCCGACACCGGCACCGAGTCGATGGCCCGGATGAACCGCGCAATCCATGACATCCAGAAGAGCTCCGACGAGACCGCCAAAATCATCAAGGTGATCGACGACATCGCGTTTCAAACCAACCTGCTGGCGCTAAACGCGGCGGTCGAAGCCGCGCGCGCAGGCGAAGCCGGAAAGGGGTTCGCCGTGGTCGCCGAGGAGGTTCGCAACCTGGCGATGCGTTCGGCGGAGGCGGCCAAGAACACCGCCAACATGATCGAAGAGTCGGTCAAGAACGCCAGGAACGGCGTGGAAATCGCCGAGGAGGTCGGCGCCGTGCTCGCCCAGATCGTCCAGAGCATCGGCCAGACCACCAATCTGGTCGGTGAGATTGCCGCAGCCTCGCAGGAACAGGCGCAGGGCATCGATCAGGTCAATACGGCGGTGGCACAGATGGACAAGGTCACCCAGCAGAATGCTGCCAACGCGGAGGAATCGGCCAGCGCTTCGGAAGAGCTCAGCGCACAGGCGGAGGGCCTGAACGACATCGTCAATCAGCTTGTTCGCCTGGTGGGCGACATTTCGAAACGTGCAAGCCGCCAGGGCGGCCGTCACGCGACGGCACGGGGCACGGGTTCCTCCCGAGCAAACCGCAACCTGACGCCTTCGAATGCCACGTGGCACCAGATCGCCGGAGCAGGGAATCACACCACCAGGCCTGCCCAAGCTCGAACGGCGCACGACGCCATTCCGCTCGATGAAGCCGACGCCGACCTGAGTGAATTCAACACGTGATGGATTTGTCACCAGCAATGGCGAGGGCCGGCGAGGCGCTTCTATCGCCGGCCCTTGCTGTTTTCCTGCGGTGATCCGTTCCATCCATCTGTCGGACCGCAGGCAGAGCGGAGGCGATCGCTGGCATCCCAGACCAGCAACCCGAGAGAGTCGACGGCGGGTCAGGCACAGAACCGCGTCTCAGTACATCACAGGAGACCGGCTCAGCATCCAATAGGCACAGAGGGCCCTCATCTTCTCGAGGACATCCGTGTAGTCACCCGCTTTGACCATGTATCCGGCGGCCCCCAGACCGTAGTATCTGCCTACCTCCCCCGCGTCGTGCGAATCGGCCAGAACCACGACCGGCACGATCCGAAGTTCACGATCCTCCTTGACGACCTCTAAGAAGCTGGCGGCGCTCATTCGCGGCATGTCCGAATCGAGGAGAATCAGCCTCGGCCGGCCAGCGCCCGACTGGCGCAGCCGAACGAGTGCATTCTCGCAATCCATGGAGATGGCCAGTTGATCGAGCAGATCCAGTTCGCGGAAGACCCGGCTCATCAACACGGCGGATCGAAAAACGCTCTCGACGAGCAGGACCGGTTTCGGTGCGGCGGCCCCCCCCGCCGACTTGAGCTTGCCAAGCATATTGTCCGTCACCGTCTCCACAACCACCTCCGCCGACACATAGCGGCCGGTGACGCATCCGCGGCAACGTGCTTCATCAAGGTGCCAAACATGTCTTTCCTACCCATACCGGGATGCGTCACCGGCGTTAGCAAGGTAAGCTACCTAAAGTATCGGCCCAAGTCGCGCCTCATCAAAGGGATATAACACGCCTCACAGCGGGCAGACGGCTCCATCGGATGCAGCAAATTGCACCATGACCCTTCACTTCAGGCTACCCATCGCGAGCGGACGTCGGCGGGGACGCCATACACGATCGCACCGGAATCTCTTATCTTGCAAGCACTTACAGAACTTCTCAGGCGAACGCCGCCATTGGAGCGTTCACACAGGCTCAGGATTCTGAACGGAATCGCTCCGACAAGACCGGGCGAAGTGCTATACGTCCATCGTCACGACAAGCTTGCCTCGGACCCGGAGCTTCTCGACCAGCAGAGGAACCACGCGATCCCGTCGGAGGATGCCCTGCTGTTTGAAGCCAAGGGACTCATTGGCCGGATGGGCTCCGCGACCCACCATCAGATGGACACCATCGGCCCGGTTCAGCAGGTCGGCCAACTGGGGCACCTCTTGGCGAGCGTATACGTTCAACGAAACAGGCAAGCACACCATCACGATCACAGCGAAAGACAACGATGGCGTTCAGAAGCAAACCAGCGTGGTGGCCACCGTGTACGCGATGTCTCTCGACATCAGCGCCGGCAGCGCCTGTGTCGGCGTGGGCAATCTGCTTCCCGTCACGCTTGCGTGGGAACCGGACGAATCGCTGGACGTGGGGTGCCTTGAACTGGTCAGTGCCGCCGGCAGTCCTGTCAAAGTGTGGGAAGACCAAGCCAAGTCAAACCTGCTCATCGACTCTTGAGGGGGTTCGCACAGTGCACCGCCCGCCAGTTTCCCCACCACGGTAAACGTCGAGGGTATGTCCGCAGGCTTGGCCACGCTTCTTCTGGATTTCACTTGTGAAGGGCGGAGTCAGGGTGCAGCGCCGGGCCGGAGGAGCAGCGGTGTCTGATCGCCCCGGAGACACCTTTGATTGGGTCCCCGGGGCCCTTTCGATGACTACATGGGGCTACGGATTCACGCTTTCGGCATAGCTGTGGGAGCTGCTGGAGCTTCCCGGTCCTACGGACATTCCAGATGTCTCGGCGGTCGCACTACAACCAGGACCGTTGGCGGTCGTGGTGCTCGTCGAGTTCGAGGAGGTCACGACGTTGCCGCAGGGCCAGAACCAGATCGGCCAATACGGCCAGCACCCTGTGTGGCAAGGCGGGGTCTGCTGATCATTGCCCCCACAGAGAACGGAACCCTCCTGGCAAAGCGTGTTGTTGCCCGTTATGACGGTCCCGACGGCATTGGTCGCCATATCCAGCACCGAGACGTGCACTCCGGCGTTGCCCCCGTACGTGCCGGGGACGTGCACCACGCCGACGGTCTGCCCGCCGATCATGCCGATGCCACCGGCCGACCCTGTTGTGACCATGGCGCCCCAGGCGGTACCGCTGATTGCGAGAACGGCCAGGAACACCCATGCATGTCTCTTCTTCATACTCTACCTCCCTGTAAGAAACCCATTCATCCGGCTTGCGGCCGACTCCATTCAGGCAGATCGACTCCCTGTGAGACGCGACCAGGACATGAAGACAGCCTGTCACACGACCGCGATCCTCCGTTGCCGGAGCCAACGAGCCGACAGACTGACGTGGTGATGTGCTCGTACGATGGGACCCTCACTCCGTGTCCCTGCCTGACGAGAATCAACCGACCGGCTCCATCCGGCAGTGATTATCTTCATATACACAGCACTGGCGTTTGTCAAGGAAAAACAGGCAAGAAAGGCAAGATATTCGCTGACGTGAAGCTTCAGACGAGGGAACCAGGAAGAAAAGTCACCCTCCCCCGTGCCGGGGAAGAACCCTCCAGAACCTGCGGCGTCCCAATCTCGGGAGCCGCGCGGAGTCACGGGTGGAATCACCTGTGACGTGTCAACTCCGAGGACCGGCGGCTCTACTGAGCCGGGGTGCAGCCCCAGGGCCAACATGGATCGCAGGGACAGACTTTGAAGAACGCCGAACCGATGGCGCTGACCCGCGGGCCGAATTTCCAGCACTCGCAGTCGACACTCACCCTGACCAGGACCGAATAGGCGCCGGGGCACAGAGCAACCGTGACATCTTCATCCACCGACGTGCACCCGCCACATTCGCAGTCCTCGCACTCGTAGCAGATATCCACGACGACCATGTTGCCGCGGACACAGACCTTGGGCGGACCGGCAGGATCACATTCGTATGGCAGACACGCCTTGACGTTGATCGTCACGTCCTCGCAACAACCCGCGCAGGGCGGCACGGTCACGCAGGCGAATGAGCCCCACGCCGTTGTGCTGATGCCAAGCACGAGCAACAGTAACAATGCTTGCTTCTTCATAGGTCACCTCCATGTATGTCAGTAACTACCCATTTCACTCGGCCCTTCCCCGGTAGGCCGTTTCTCCGCAGAACAAGCGTTCCTGCCGGCATGCGAGAACTCACTACTGCGGCACGCCGGACCGGCGTGACGAGGGCACACACGATGGCTCGCCTGCGTCACCGTCGAGACAAGTGGTTGACTCTTTTTGCGGCGACTGGAGCCACCGGCACACGGCACAAACGCGTGGCCCGGCACATCGCCAGCAGCTCATCCATCGAATGCATCTCATCTTGTCGTAAGATGCCGGAGTGCGGAAAGGCAGGCAATTGTGGAGACTACGTATTCCGTATCATCACTTTCGATGACAAAGGGAAATAGCGTCGCATTCTCCCTGAGTCGACCGCATGGTCGCGATGGCCGCACTGGGGACTTGCCTGAACACACCATTACTCATGGATCATGCCGAGGAGATTGTCGGCCAGCGCCGGATCCAGTCGCTGGAGAATTCGCTGTTCCTCAAGGGCCAGGGCCGTGTCCCCCGCTCGCAGATAAGCCCGTCCGAGGTTGTAGTGAGCCTGGGCATGCCCCTGGTCGCACAGAACAACGCTCTTGAAACAACTGATCGCCTCGTCGTACTGACCTGCCTCGAGACAGGCCTTGCCGGAACGGATTTGCGTGTCGCTGATCTGCGGGTCGAGCTCTTTGGCCTGTTTGAAGGCCTGCATCGCCTCTTCATACCGTCCCAGGTTCGAGAAGACTATGCCGAGGGAGACATAGGCGCCGGCCGCATCGGGCCTGATCTTGACTGCTCGCTCGTAGGATTTGAGCGCCTCGGCGTAATCGCCTACAACGGAGCGGACCTTGCCCAATCCGATGTGGGCTTCATAGCAGTTGGGATCCAGCTCCAGGGCTTTAGCATAACAACCAGTCGCCACGTCCGTCTGGTTAGCAGCGTCGTAGGCGTTACCGAGCAGGACGTGGGCCTGCGGGTCCTCCGGGCTGATGTGAACGAGCTTCTCGCAGGCGTTCACGGCATCTTCCGGACGGCCGGCAGAGCTGTAGTGCTTGCCCAGGAAGGCGTAGGCATTCGCCCGATCGGGGCAGACACCGGCAACATGCCTGAGGATACCCGCGCGCACGAAATCCAGGTTGATGAGCCCAGCCTGATTGGCCCCGAAGACCATCGCCAGCACAATCGCGGTGATACCCATTCCCCAAGTCAGGCGTCTTCTGCGTCGAGAGGTTCCGGCGGACTGACAACGTCGCGAGGACGACGCCGGTTGCGGAGTTCGCGTCTGGTGGATCGATGCGTCCGGCCGGGCGGAGAGAGCCTCGGCTCGGTCTAGAGACAACAGCTTCTGTCGTTCGGACGTTCTCTCTGGCATCGTCCCGTCTGCCTCTCTCAAGCGGCAAATCTTCGTCTCTTCGGTCTGCCTGTCGGCATGCCGGCCGAACGCAGACGGGAGGCAGGTTGGCCCCCCTGGAAAGCATACGGAGTATCAGGTCGGTCTCCAAGTAGCCGGTGGCGCATCTGTTCCATGCCGTCAACGACGTCAGCCTGTGTTGCGATCTCAGACGGCCATCGGAATCCCGCACGGGAATGCAGCCATCGAGATGGCAATAGGGCCTTCTGCGACGCTCCTCGCTCCGAGAAACCCCGATGCGACTCTTCCATCACCCTGCGACGAGACGAACCTACCGCTTCGAATTCGAGAAGTAGGGTCCGAGAATAGAATGGCCGCGTTTCTTGGTCTTCTTGTCGGACGCCTTTGGCCTGACCCACAGCCGGTAGCAGCCCAGTTGTTGTTCCTTCAGGTCGGATTTCTGCGGTAGACCCATTTACCCACCTCTCTCCAAAGACTTATCTTTGCGTTGCGGACAGTTGACGACACGTTAAACGGTGCAGGCAGTGCAGCCATACACCAGAGCATCACTGGCTCCCAGGGGATCGGGGGCGTCATCGAAGGGCAAGCCATCGGCTTCTTGCTCTGCCCGGCAGTAGCCATCCCAGATGTAGTCGGCGTTGGGATGGACGTCGAAGTACGGCCGGGTGGTGTTCACGATGGGGAACTGCACCATTTCATGCACCTCGTCCAACCGCTCTCGGATCTGGCGCAAAACCCGCGTGATCTGCCGATCGTCCCACATCTTCATGGCTTCTCTCAGGTCGTCATAGGTGATCCTCGTGATCCCCGTGCTCGCCTGCCTGGCCACCCAGGTGCACACTTGTCTCTGTTCGCGCGTCAGGTCGAATGTGAATGCACCGATTGAACCGTATCTCATAGTCAACGTCTCCATACCAATGAGCGTTTGCGGCCCCTTACCACAGTCCGCCCATCGGCTGAATACTGGGAAGGCTTGAGGGGGGATTGCACAGAAGACCACCTCTGGCGTGGCGCACTTTCAGCGTCCTCTAATCTCCGCAAGGACCGCTGGAGCATGATGGACCTTGAGACCCGAACGACACGGGTGGCCAATCGAGAGAAACCTGCCGGTGAACATTATCGGAAATGCGGACGTGCCGAGGCAGCAGCCCGGCAGATGGCGTGGCCCTGTTTTGTGCTGTGACTGGATTGGCGGGAGATCGGAAAACGCCGCTCCGCCGGACACGGCGTGCAGGCAGCCAGTTCGACGAATCGCGTGGCGCAACAGGCCACTACGCGTCTGCTTCGATCGTCTCGGAACGAAACGCCATGTGCTCCGCGTCGAGGGTCCTCGCGTCATTCTCTCGCACATGGCCGAAGATGTGAAGGATCAACTCGACCCGATCATTCAACTCGAACTTCTGGAACAGACGTCCCAGATGGGTCCTCACTGTGGGTATCGATATCCGCAACTCCTTGGCGATCTGTTTGTCGGACTCGCCAAGCAGAAGATGCCTGACAATCTCGGCTTGCCTCGGGGACAATCCCAGCGTCTGTCTGACCTGCACCCATTCCTGGTCGGAGAGAAAGGATTTCTGTGTGGTTACTGCCATCGCGCCTCCTCCTAAGGCTGGACGTAACCAGTAAGGCAGGAACCCATCCACGTGGGGCCACATCCTTCTGGCCATATACCCGTCACTATCACCTAACCTGGACGGCATTATAGGCAAGGAACGGGAAAAGTCAAGGCAAAAAGCATGTGGCTTTGCACAAAATGGGAAATAGGATCGCGGCACAACCAGCCTCCATGACGACAGCGGAGCGCACGCGCGCACAAGACATACCCGCACATGACACAAGGACATACAGCAGGTGGCTCAAGCCGACCATCTGATCTTCACGCCGGAGCGACGGATCACAGCTCTTTCACGAGCACCTCGCGAACGACGATCTTCATCGGCCCGAACTCGGCGCCCGGGTGGACCTGGAACCCAATCTTGCCGGAGGCAGTCGTATCATCGTGCACGTCCGCGACTTGCTTTCCGTTCAACCAGATCTGCGAGCGATCCCCTTCGCACCGAATCTGGATCGTGTTCCATCCCTCGCGATTCACCAATGCCTTGTCGGTGTTCATCGCCAGGAACATCTTCCCAGGGCAGTACAGCGTCCCGGAATAGCACTCGGGATTGGTGTACTCGAGGATGTCGGCCTGGTACGCCTTGCCTGGAGACTGATAGCGGAACCACACGCCACTGTTGCAGGGCCACTCCACTCGCCAGGTCACCGTCGCAACGAAGTCGTCGAAGCTTGCGGTCGTGAAGAGGTCTCCCGGCGCGTTGCCCTCGCCCTGCGTGCCGATTAGAAGCCCGTCTTCCACGACCCACCTGGCGCCGCCTTCGGCCTGCCAGCCGGTTAAGTCCTTGCCGCTGAACAACTTCACCATTCCGTCGGGCATGTCCTCTGCCGTGGATGCGGACTTCTCCGCCGACCTGTGGCAACCGGCAAGCGCCAGAAGCATCACCGTGGCCAGCGCGACTGCAAACGCACTACGTGACATAGTTCTCATCCTTTCCTTGTACGGGCTGTATTCCATTACTTGTTGTCCTGCCAGATGTTGGCAGTTCTCTTTTCGACGCCCGGCATGGGCGGCAGCGGCTCGCTGGGAACCGGCTCGTACCAGAACGTCGCCGTCGACCAGTCATCCTCGGTCTCGGCCAGGCCATTCTTCCACGCGATCTGCTGAATCGTGATCCGGCACTCGCGCTGCCAGTAGATCGGGTCGGGAAGATGCCACCGATACATCGAGATGAAGCTTTCCTGATCGAGATTGCACCCATTGTACAGGTACGGCGTCTGCTGCATCCCATAGGACAGGCCCACGTAGTCTTCGCTGCCGGTGCCGACGATCGTCGGGAACTCGCTGTCGCCATCCATGAAGATCTTGATCTCGCCCTCGCCCCACCACTGATCCGGGTGCAGATTGCGAATCCCCATCAGGGCACCGATGTAGCGGCCCTTGCCCGTCCGCTTGGGAAGGAGCTCGAAATCCCGCTTCTCGGTGGTCGGATTCTCCCGCGCGAACAGCACGTGGAGGCGACCGACGTCCGACGGATGGACATCTTGCGTGGTGTAGTCGATCTGATAGAACAGCGGAACGTTCTCATTGCCCTCGTTGGTCAGCGTGATTCGGGCACGTTTGGCAAACGGCATCGGCAGCCAGATATTCATGCCGGCGTTTCGGCCCAGCGAGTGCACGGCCGAGAAATATGGCGTAACCTTGCCGTGGGCGGTCCCCATGAAATCCCCGATGGGACACTCGATGCTCGGATGCGTCTGCCCGTCCCACCAGGCGCGAATCACGAGCGACCGCAGGTTTGTGGGGTTGTTGGCGGTGGTCATCCAGATGTGCCGGATCGTGCCGGAACCGTAGATGTCACAGAGCTGGATCTCCTGGCCGGCCTTGAGGGTCGTTGCGGGGGCCCCTTTGCGGCCCGGCCCCAGATTGCTGGCCGCCTTGCCGCCCTGTCCTGCGGCACCAGAGGGGTTCTCAAAACAAATCGACCGGGAGACCAGCCCCGTATCGAGACGATAGGGCTCAGTCACAAGGCCTCCCTGGTGGGCCGGCCTGTTGCCTCCCAGTTCGCAGCCGACCCCGGCGGCAACCAGAGCCCCGAGACAGGAACAAAGCACGAAGCGCACTACAGTTTGGTGGGTCATCATAAGTCCTTTCTGTCACGATTCGCAGACCGACTCGGCCGCACACCAGCGAGACAGCGACATTACACTGAACACGCGGCACAACACAATCAGAAGGGCGTCTCGTCTCCGACCTGCGGGCAAAGGCGTCGGCAAACACCCGTCAGACGTACTTCTGGATGAATTCCACGGCCTTCCCGACGGTTTTGACCTCAAGGGCCTCTTCTTCGTCCATCTCGATGTCGAATTCCTCCTCGAAAGCCGCCACCAGCTCGACGCTTTGTATCGATTCGGCTCCCAGGTCCTCCACGAAGCGGGATTTGTCCGTGATCCGTCCGGGATCGATCTTCAGCGTTCGGGCCACCACTTCCTTGACTCGTCTTTCCACGTCCGACATAGACTTGCTCCGTTTCTACCCCAATGTAGTCAGCGACAGAGGTTCGATAGAGCAGCCGAACCACGCCTCTTTCGGCGGCTCGTCACTTGCGCGACCCGGCCAGGATCTTCTTCGGGTTCAGGTTGTCCTTCTCGATGTCCTTGAAGTAGTTGACGGTTCCGACCTTCATCTCCACCGTCGCCGCGTCGTCACACACAATGATCCCGCGTGGGTGCAACTGCAAACAGGAAACTGTCCACATGTGGTTGACACCGCATTCCACGGCCTGCTGAAGGGCGCGGGCCTTGTTATGGCCGTTCACGATGATCAGCACGGTCCTGGCGTCCATCACCGTCCCGACACCAACCGTCAGCGCCGTCTTAGGTACTTTGTCCAGGTCACCATCGAAGAAACGCGAATTCGCGATGATGGTGTCCATCGTCAGCGTCTTGACCCGCGTGCGGCTGGTCAGCGAGGAGCCGGGCTCGTTGAAGGCAATATGCCCATCGGGGCCGATCCCACCGACGAACAGTTGGATGCCGCCGTAGCCTCGGATCTTCTTCTCGTATCGGTCGCACTCGGACTGGAGATTCTTCGCATTGCCATTGAGAATGTTCGCGTTGGACTTCTTGATGTCGATCTTCCCGAAGAAATTGTGCCACATGAAAGAATAATAGCTCTCCCGGTGCGCCTTCGGCAGTCCCACGTACTCATCCATATTGAAGGTCACGACGTTGGCGAAACTAACCTTCCCGGATCGGTTCAGACGAATCAGCTCCTTGTACGTGCCCAGCGGTGACGAGCCGGTGGGCAGGCCCAGCACAAACGGTTTCCTGCGTGTCGGCTTGAACTCGTTGATCGCTCTGGCTACATACGCCGCTGCCCAAGCACTGGCCGTCTCGTAATCCTGCTGAATGATGACCCTCATGAGTGCCTTCCTTTCAATCACAGACAGATGGACTTCGTTCCCTGTTGCCGACCAATCGCTTGTTCGATGCGTTCGATCCTCTGATGCAACTGCTCGATGCTGCGATTCATCTCCAAGACGAACTGATTCTCCTCGTATAGACCCCGGACCTGCCGGAAATCCCGCTCCACGTCGTCGACCTCACCATCCTGACCGTACCCCAGCCGGCTGGATTCGGAGAACTCCTTCTGGGCATCGGCCGTGACAAGGTTCAGGAATTTCGATTTGACTCTCAACAATCCCCGCGCCGCTTCACAGGCCTTCTCGGCGGTCAGTTCCCCCACGGGAACTCCGAAAACCTCTTCGTAGGCGTTCCTGACCCAAGCCCACTCATCCGCCCCATAGTGCCGCAAGATGTTGGCGATGGCCGCGTCAAAGGCGTCCAGCGTCGCCACCGAACCGGTCTCCAGCGCACCCTCCAGGTCGACAAGTCGCTGGCGAGGCATGAGCTGCCCGGCGATATCCACCCAGTCCGGGCTGTATACCGCATCCTGCAAGGCCGCCGAGCCGGCCTTCTCATTGCGTTTGGGATCGTCGAGGGCCGCTTCGATCCTCTGGACGACCTTCTCCAGAAGATACATCTCGATCCCCGTGCGGTAGTACTTCTGGCTGGTGCGCAGGAGCAACCTCTTGACCAACCCGCCCTCGATGGAAACCTCCTCGACAGACCTGTCGGTGGCGTCCTGCAACTCCTTGAGTCGCCGGGCCGCCTTGATCATCTTGCCGATCGTGTACGGGCTGAAGACATCGAACGAGATGGCGTCGCGCTTCGCAGCGCCCTTGCGACGGTCGCGTTTGGGCCACTTGGCGGCGTCGCGGACCGTGCCGACGGTCGTCAGATGAAAGCCGGGAATCATCGCGCATTTGCCGTCCGACCGCGCTTCGAGATGGCTGAACGGGAAGTCGCCGGTGTCGAAATTCGTGCTGTGTTTGCCCAGCACGACGCTGAACGGGCCGACGCGGCAGGGCCACATCAGATAGCTGAACGACCCGGTCTTGGTCCCGCGCAGCAGCTTGCCCTCATGGGCGGGACCGAGTTTGTACATGTGGTTCGATTCGTTCGTGCCGCTGCCGGCGTTGTAGAAGCTGAACAACCCGGCGATCAACAGCGTCGATTTGTGGTGCGTCACGGTGTACGGCCCGGCGAAGACCGAGCACGCTTCCCCGTGAAAAGCCTCGCAGTTGGCGAAGAAGGCGGAATTCTCGGCCGAGTACTGCCGGCCCACCTGGCAGCCCTGGCCGACGAAGACCTTGCTGAGCATGGCGCCACCGGTCACCGAGGAGCTCTCGGCAACGATGAAGTCCTCTGCGATTACCTTGACCCCGACCATGGTCGGGGCCTCCTCGGAGCTGAGAATCGTGCCGTTCCGAAGACTCGACGCATGATTGACCGTCGCAAAGGGCCCGATCCGAACGTCGATGATCTCTTCGGCCGAACAGATGCGCGCGCCCGTGCCGACCTGCCCTCGGTCCGAGCGGACGGACTCGACGTATTGCCGCGCGATGCGGCGAAGCTGTTCAATCAGCTTCGGGCGATACCGATGCAGGCACATCAGATAGGCAAACTGGGCGGACAACCGGTCGAACAGCAGGATTTCCCGGCCTCCGGCCTCGTTGAGCACACTGATCTCGACCCCATTCCCAAAGGTCGCGCCGGGATTCGTCTGCATGGTCGAGACGTTCTCGATGCACACGCGTTCAGCGATGTCGTAATTGGCGATGCGATCCGGGACGTTGGAGATGCGAGTGTTGTCGCCGACCGTGCAGTTGGAGAGCACCGCGTTGTAGATCCCGCTGGGTTTCTCGAACCCACCAGGCAGACGCACGTTGTCGCTGAACCTGCCGAGCCGTACGCGGCCGGAAAAATGCGAATTCCGTACACACGCCGGATCGAATCCGTCGGCCACCTCGATCAGCCCCCAATCCTCGGCAAAGCAACCCTGCATCCGCAGCAGTTCGATCTCGCGTCTACTCAAGACGCGAAACGCTCTGTTGTCGTCCATGGTCGATCCTGCCTTCTTCTGGATCGGCGCGTCCGTCCGATCACACAATCGTCCTAAAGATGGTCGTCAAACCCGCTGAACGGCACCCAGGCGCTCTTCTCCGTCCGGATGACCGTGCTGTAGGAGTGGAGCATGCCGTAATTCGAGCAATCGATCGAATACCACTCGATGTTGCGGTCGCGCGCCAGCTCTTTCCTGACCTCGTCGACCACGACAACGCTGGTCTTCTCCTCCGAGTGCACCTTCTCGATGATGAACCGCTGGTCGTCCTCGCTGAGAAAGGAGTAGACCGAGGCCAGCACATGCCGATCCACCAGATCGACAAGGTCCTCCGGGTAAACGTCGTTGTGACTCTGCACGGAGATGTCGAGCATGCTCAACTGGCCGAAAAGGCCCGTTGGGCTGGTGGCGTTCGAGGCCGGATACGTCGTGATGCAGGGCACCTGGATCTTGAAGGTGACAACGCCCGGTTCCTCCGTCGAATGGCCCTTGGCCGAGTATTGGCACAGGTACCGCACGAGGCAGGTCTCGCCTGAGACAGGGGTATGCTTCTCGATGAAGAAAGGGTAGTCGAAATCGATCTTGATCGCGGTCGCTTCGAGTTCGGCGACGTAGTCGATGAGGTTATGCCGAAGGGATTTGGTCCCGATGTTGTCCCGATGGCTGTGCAGCACGTGGATAAACCGGTCGATCCAGCGTGCCTCGAACGTCTGCATGATTCGGGCGTTGATCGAGATGTCGGCCACCGTCGCCTGTCCGTCCGGCGTCACGCGCGACACCGCGTGAATCGGAAACGGCATGTCCCGCAGGCCCACATCCACCAGAAAGCGACCGTCATCTTTCCTGTCTGTCATATTCCACACTTCGCCCTTTGGCTCCATGTTCGCTCTTGCCGCCGACCAGCTCAAACGCATCCCTGGCGATGGCTTGTTCCTCGTTCGTGGGGATGACCAGCACCCGGACGCGGCTTTCCGAGGCGCTGACGGCCGATTCACGCCCGCCCGCCTGGCCGTTGGCCTTCGGGTCGAGGACGATGCCCAGATGCGCCAGGTCCCGGCAGGTCAACTCGCGCACAAGCGCGGAGTTTTCGCCGATACCGCCGGTGAAGACTACAGCGTCGACCGAATCGAGCACGGCCGAGTACGCGCCGATGTACTTGCGGACGCGGTAGCAGAACATCTCGATGGCCAGCTTGGCGCGTTCGTCGCCGTCCTCGGCGTGCTTCTCGAGCGTTCGCATGTCGTTGGAGACGCCGGAGATGCCCAGCAGGCCGCTTTTCTTGTTGCACAGCCCGTTCAACCTCGCCAGGTCGTAGCCTTTGTCCGCCAGATAGAACAGGATTGCCGGATCGAAATCGCCCGCCCGCGTCCCCATGACCAGGCCTTCGAGCGGGGTGAACCCCATCGACGTGTCAACCGACCGGCCCTTTCGCACGGCAGCGATCGAACAGCCGTTGCCCAAGTGGCAGGTGATGGCGTTCAGATCGTACTTGTCCCGGCCGAGCATCGCTGCCGCCCGTCTGGCGACGTAGCGATGGCTGGTCCCGTGAAAACCGTACCGCCGCACACGATGCCGCTCGTACAGTTCATAAGGCAACGCATACATGTGGGCCACCTTCGGGATGCTCGTGTGAAACGCGGTGTCGAAACAGGCCACCTGTGCCGTACCCGGCAGCTTACGCATCGCCGCCCGGATGCCCACCAGGTTGTGCGGATTGTGCAAGGGCGCCAGTTCTGCGAATCGCTCGATCGAGGCCAGAACGCGGTCGTCGATAATCACCGAACCGGTGAACTCCTCGCCGCCGTGTACCACCCGATGGCCCACGGCTTCGATCTCGGAAAGGTCTTCGATGGTCCCGCCTGGCTGGACAAGCACCCTGAGGATCAGCTCCATCGCGGCCTCATGATTCGCGACCGCCTCCTCCAAGATAGCCGAATCATCGCCGCGACTGTGTACAAGCCTCGACGTCGGCTCTCCGATCCGCTCGACCAGCCCCTTGGCCAGCACCTCTGCGCCAGGCATGCCGTACAGTTGGTACTTGATCGAGGAGCTTCCGGCGTTGATCACGAGCACCTTCATCACAGAAGTCTCAGCCCTGCCTTCCTTCGTCCGGACCGCCCTTCTTGACCTGAGCCAGCGTGACAATCGTCGTGGTGACGATGTCTTCAACGGATGCCCCCCTCGACAGGTCGGCCAGGGGCTCGGCAAATCCCTGGAGAAACGGCCCGATCGCCCTGGCGCCGGCCATGTACTGGGTCAGCTTGTAGGCGATGTTCCCGGCGTCGAGGTCGGGGAAGATCAGGACATTGGCGCGGCCGGCCACCTCGCTGGCGTCCTTGACCTTCTTCTGGGCCACGCGGGGCACGACCGCCGCATCGGCCTGAAGCTCGCCATCGACCGCCAGATCGGGCCGGCGTGAACGAACGATCTGAAGGGCCTGGCGGACCTTCTCGGCGCTGGGCCCGTCGGCGCTGCCGCGAGTCGAATACGAGAGCAAGGCCACGCGGGGGGGCTCGGCCAGAAGACCCGAGGCGCTCTGCGCCGAGGCCAGCGCGATATCCGCCAATTGGTCCGCCGATGGGTCGATGTTGACCGCGCAGTCGGCGAAGATGAACACCTTGTCCCGTTCCTCGCCGAACCGCGGCACGATCATGAGGAAATAGCTCGATACCGTCTCGATGCCTGCGGCGAATCCCACGGTCAGCGCTCCGGCCTGAATGACCGTCGCCGTGGCCGTCGCGGCACCGGCCACCATGGCGTGCGCATCGCCACAGGCGACCATCATCCCGCCGTGAAAGAGGGCCTTGGCAACCATCCGGCGGGCAATCCCCGCCGAGAGGTCGTCACGACCCTGCATGTATCTCGCGACATACGCGTCCAGACGTGGACTGTCCTTGGGATCGAGCGTCTCGATGCCGTCCAGAGACACTCCCGCCTCCTTTGAAGCCGCCTCGATCTGGTCGCGCGTCCCGAGGACAATCGGCTCGGCGATGCTTCGCCGGCGGATCTCCCGGGCGACAAGCAAGATCCGAGAGTCTCGTCCTTCCGGCAAAACCACGCGAAGCCCACGTCCGACCACCTTGGAGGTGAAGGCATCGAGAATGTCTACATTCGCGCCGCTGGGATTCGACTCAACCATGGGCATTCTCCCACAGATGGTTATCGCGCCATACACCGCGACTCGACCGCCCCACGATAGCGGCCCCCTGCTGCTGCGCCAAGCAAGAAACGCTTTGCGTCTCTGCCACGGAGCGAGTGGATCGTCATCCCTCCGGTCGCCAGGATCACTCGATCTGACGCAGGGCCGCCTGACAGAGTTCCCGCGAGGCGTTCTGCTCGCTGGACCCGGGCTCACCGGCCGCACCCAGTTTCCAGGCGGATCGAGCCTCTTCCAGGCGTCCAAGCGATTGAAGGGCCCTGCCCCGCCAGTACTGGGCCGTTGCCTCCTGCGGCTTGTTCGACCGCCCGACCCCGATGTTGTCCGGATAGGTCAGGGCCGCCTCGAAATCCTGCAACGCCCCTGCGAAGCTGCCCTCGTCGAAACGCATCCGGCCACGCTCCATGTGCGCCTTGCCGAACAGGTCCCACGTAACAGTCTGTCCCTCCCAGTTCACGAAGTATGGCGTCGATTCGAGCAGCTCAATCGCATCGTCGAATTGCCGCTCGTCGCAGTAAACCTGAGCGAGCAGGATGATGATCTCAGCCCGCTTGAGCGGATCGCCCGGGGTCGATTCCAGCAGTTCGATCGCCTCAGGGCGCCTGCCCTGCTCCAGAACAATCTCCGCGAGGTCACGATAAAGCGTCTGGTCCTTCGGCCGAGCGGCGATGGCCCGGCGATACGCCTGTTCGGCTCTGGTCAGGTCTTGCTCCTGCGCCCAGGCGTAAAGCCCGAGATTGCGATGCGCGACGCTGAGCGATCCGTCGAGGTCGACCGCCTTCTGCCAGTGCGCCGGCGCCTCCGCGACGCGGCCCAGGTGGGCGTAGAGATTGCCGAGATACAGATGGGCACAGGCATCGTCCGGGTTCTCGCGCACCGCGTACCGCAGAACCTCCAGAGCTTCAGGACGGGAAGGGAACACGTAGTCCCGGTACATGCCTGACGCCTGCTCCAGACACTCTCTCGCCGTATCGGCATCGCCGGCCAGCGATGCATAATAGGCCCGGTAGTAGAGAGGCAGAGGACTGCGCTGCGGCTCCGGCACGGCCTCCACGCAGACGGCGTTCAGCAATCGCGACGCTTCCTGCACCAGGCCCGCCTCGGCAAACGCCAGGCTCATCTCGATCATCTCGAAGTCATCTTCGCCGACGAATTCGCGAGCCTCCTTCATGAAACGCTTCATCTCTTTGTCGCCTTGCAGCGCCAAGACCGCGCGGGGCACAAGGTCCGTTGGGAACTGCGAGGAAACCTCCTGGGCCTCCTCGAATGCGCCGCGCTTTTCACCGTTCGCATACAGGGCCAGCAACCAATGATCCCTGGCTTTGGTGTCGTTCGGATTGAGCTTCACGGCTTTCTCGAAAGCCTCGACCGCCGCCGCTTTCTGGCCCAGCGCCGCGTGGGCGCGGCCGGCGAGGTCCAAGGCCGACGAAGCGGTCACCGCATACCGGGCCGCCTGGCGGGCGCAGCGAAGAGCCTCGGTCGCATCATCGAGCTTCAGGCGGGCCACACCCAGGAAGTACCATGCCGTCCCATCGTCGGGGTCTCGTTCGAGGGCCTTTTCCAGGCGAGGGATCGCCTCGCCGTAGAGGCCCGCTTCCACGTCCAGAACGGCCAATCCGACCAGGGCAGGCGAGCAGCCCGCGTCGTCCGCCAGCGCCGTCTCGTAGTACTCGCGAGCCTTCCTGCGATTGGTCGCCAGATCGAACTTGCGGCCCTTGAGCAGCTTTTCCTGCGATGTCAGCTCCGCATCGGCCTTGTCCATGACCTTCGTGCGGGGCGGAGGCGTCACCTGCGGGATCGGCAGAGGCGTCACAAAACGGGCCAGAACATCGCCCTGCCGCGCCCGGATGGTCACCTCGGCTGCCCCCTGCGGTGCGGGCGAAACGACAACGGAGCAGGCCTCCTGCGGCGACAGGTCCAGCCGCCTCGTCAGAAGGTCCCTGCCGTCCTGCGAGACCACACAAGTGGCGTTGGGGAACTTGCCCGTCGCGATCATATTCAGACGCAACCGGTCGTCCTCCCGGCGCGTCTGGATCGCGATGTCCTTCGTGGCAAACTCAAAACCGTCCCCGAGTCCGTGCACCGGATACCACCATTCGCGCCAGGCGACCTGTTGTCTGGGCAGCAGCATGCCGTAGTCGGATTGGGTCGGGAGCGGCCCGCTCTGGACCTCGATGTAGGGCCCGTCGTCGTCCGTCAGGTTCTTCTGGCTGACCAAGCCGAAATCCCACGTGCCCCACGTCCAGGCCTTCTTGCCGCTCAACTCGTAGTGATTGGCCACCTGTACAACACCGCGATCGTCATCGACGTCATAGGCTCCGAAGAAGTCGAAGATGCAATCCACCGAGAAGATCGAAGCCCAGGTCTCGTAGTTCTTCAGCCAGGAGAGGTCCCTGCCCTGATGGATCGGCCAGTTGAAGAACTCCGTGCCGTTGTGATCGGTCCCGAGCGTCATCGGATAGATGAACCGTGTCCCGCTCTTGGCGGGAAAGGCAGTGCAGTTCCAGAAGTAGTACGGATTGACCGCGTCAACCGGGTTGAAAATGCGAATCTGTTCGTCCAGGTACGCCCGGCCGGGATGCAGCGTCACGCGCACGGTCCAGCGGGTCCGCAGGGTCTTTTCCAGATTGTTGACTTCGAGATAGGCCGAGCCGTCCGGGTTCGTCCCCACCATCGCATCGACGGGCGAGAGGATCGTGACCGTGTGCACCTGAGGGCCAGCGTTCCACTCAACGCCGCCGCTGATGAAGGCGCCGCGCATGGCGATCATACTCGGCTTGATCACGTTGTTGAGGTGGAACGTCTCGGCGCCTGTGGTCTTGTCCAGCACCGAGTGCAGCCGGCCGCCCAGTTCCGGCAGACATGTCACCTTCAGGTACTCGTTTTCAAGGAACAGCGCCCGGTAGGTCCGATCCTCTTTCGTGCGATAGAGGTGGTCCTGCATGGTATAGGGGTACACGATCGCGCCTTTGACGGTGGTGGACAGCTTGATCCGGTCCTCCAGGGCCCAGAACTTCGGGTTGATGTCCTCGGACCACCCATACGTCGGGATCGTGATCGTGCCCTGCCATGCCCTCGTCTTCGCGTCCGTGCGAACGTGAAACGACAGCACGATGGCCACGCACCACACGATCGACAGGAGACTGCCTCTGAATACCTTTGCTCTCATGGCCTCGCCTTTCACTCCATATGCACCTGTGCCGTTCCATGTAACGCTGTTCGGTCCTCCTCCCAGGCATCTTCCGAAAGGCATGCTACCCGAATTCCCCCGCGATGCAACGGTTTTTGGCCGGCGAGATGCGCATATCGCGACAGCACAGACGGAGGGGAAACCGCTGTGGGCTTCGGCAAATACACGGACTGCGATGATGTATGGAGGGAAACACCTGACGCCAATGTCCCCCGCGCGGACAAGAAACCGCCCACTATCCCCGGGAGGGCTCGAACCTCTAACCTTTGGCTCCGGAGGCCAACGCTCTATCCAATTGAGCTACGGGGACAGAAACCCATCCGGCTGCTATCTTACCGCCGTCGGGGAACAAGTCAAGCGGGCAACTGTCTTTAGTTTTCGACGTTGCGCCAACGGCCCGCCATGGCACTAAACGGGTAGAGAGCATTGGCGCACACCCTTTCTGGCAGAAAACGACTCTCGGATATGCTATAATGGGTGAGAATTGGAAAGGACAGCCCGTGAGAAGGTCAGATCTGACAGCAATCCGAAAGGCGCTTCCTGCAATTCTTGTCGTTCTGCTGACGCTGGCATCGGTCCTCCAGGCCGCAAGCGAAGGCTGGCAACGCCGGGACGTCGATTGGCAGGCCGGCGGCGGCAGGCGGATCAAGGGCATCCAGTATCCGAAGGATCGCCCTGTGCCCCTGCGATCTGAGGAAGAAGGAGCCGCCAAGCATTCGACCGACCAGAAAGTCCGCCTCTATTCCGCCCCCGCCAGGACAGCCACCGCCCTGCTGGCGAATGAAATGCTGGTCGAATCGCCTCCTGTCGACGGCTTCGTGCCCTGGATCGCCGTTTCCATCACCACGCGGCGGAAGGCCGAACTCGAGCTGGAGGCCGATGTGGAGACATCCGTCAGGGGGAGCTATCCGGCTGGCGCAAATCCACGGACCGACTACGTTATCGGACTTTTCGACACAGGAGCCAGCGCCCATGTCATGGGGTATGCCGACGGCATGCGAACCGGCGTCTATCCAGGCCTGATCACGGCCAGTGAAACCGTGGTCAGCGGCGTGACCGGATCGGTGGTTGTCTCGGTCACACAGCCCCTGGGTGTCTTCATCGACGGATTGGCGGCGATCGACCCGGAGACGCTCACACTGGATTCCTCCGACATGGTGGGAGAGAGCAACGTGGCAATTATGGTCGGGCAGAACCCCGGGACCTTCCCCGACTTGCCTACCGCCATCGGCACACCCATGAGCGTCTATTACACGACGGTGATCCGTAACGACCAGACGTGGACCGTCGAACGCGACGGCGAAACGTTCACGGCGCCCGACATCCGTCTCTACGAACCCGACGACGCGGAAGCCCCGCAGTTCTCGAACGTGATCCCGCTGGAATTGCGTCCGCTCGGCGGGATCAGCGTGCAGTACATCCCCACCCTCGACATGGGTCTTGGCGGCATAGATATCGACGACATCCTGGGCGGTGGCGGCTTCGCGTCGGACTTCCCGCCGGCCAGCCCTTCGGTGATCATCGGGAACTCATCCCAGAGCCTCTTCTTCGTCCATAGCGTCGATCTGTACGACGGCCAGAAGAGCGCCCTCGACAAAGACCGCTTCATGCTCGACACCGGCGCCCAGGTTACGGTGGTCGGATCGCGCATTGCCGCCCGCCTCCAACTCGACCCGGCGGCCCCGGAATTCGAGGTCGAGATCGAGGGCGTCACCGGGGAAATCTCCATGACGCCTGGCTACTATGTGGACGCCATCGACATCCCCGCCCTGGGACAATGGTTCCAGGCCCGTCAAGTGCCCGTCGTACTGCTGGACGTCTCGTCGCCGGAAGGCGGGACGCTGGACGGCATCATCGGCATGAATCTGTTCGTGGACTTCAACCTGATCGTGCGAGGAGGCGGCCTGTTCCTCGATGAAGACCCCGCTCTGGAACTGGAGCGTGTCGAGCCGAATGCGGCAACGGACGCGAACGCCGTCGAGTGACCCCGTGAAGACTCGGCGCGACCCAGGATTCGGACAGCCCAAATGCTATAAGGTCCGTGCCGTTTGACATATCGGGTCCTGGTGGATATCATGCCGACGTCAATACTAGGCGTATCCCCGGTTCAGGACCGATATGAGATTCATCGTCGATGTGGTCTATCTGTTTGCGGGCCTGCTGTTCAGTCCCGTCGTTCTCTACAGGCGGCTCCGGCACAACCGGTACCGCCAGGGTTGGGCCCAGCGTTTCGGCAATATCAGCCGGAAATCCCCAGAGAAGCGATGCCTATGGCTGCACGCGGTCAGTGTCGGTGAGGTCAACGCCGCCAAGACGCTCGTAACCGAGTTCGAGAAACGCTTCCCGGAGTTCGAGATCGTCGTCAGCACCACGACGGACACCGGCTTTGCTCGCGCAACCGCTCTGTTTGGAGATCGCTGGACGGTCTTCTACTTTCCGTTCGATTTCTCATGGGTCATGCATAGAGCCTTCCGACGGCTCGATCCGGCGCTCTGTCTGTTGATGGAACTCGAGGCGTGGCCCAATCTCATCGAGGTGGCGCATCGCCGCTCGGTTCCCGTCGTCGTGGTCAACGGACGAATCAGCGACAGGAGCTTCGTTCAGTACCGCCGATTCAGATGGCTGGTCCGCAGATTCTTCGGCATGATCGACCTCGTACTGGCCCAAACGCAGGAGTATGCCGACCGATTTCGCGCGTTGGGCTGCCCTACCGAACGGGTCGTGGTAACCAGCTCGCTCAAGTACGACACCGCTCAAGTAACGGAGCGGGTCGAAGGCGCCGATGCCCTCTCCGACCAGTTGAACCTCTCAACCGGCCGGCTGTGGGTCGCCGGCGGAACAGGCGACGACGAAGAGAAAATCATCCTCAATGTGTACCAGTGGTTGAAGGAAGACCCGTCGTTGGCCGACCTGCGTTTGGCGGTAGTGCCACGCAAGCCCGAGCGGTTTGACGAGGTCGCACAGTTGATCGAGCAGATGGCGCTGCCTCTGGTCCGCTACAGCCGCATCAAAGGCACGCCGGGCCGTGGCGTCTCGGACCATAATGCGGTGATCCTGGGCGACACGATGGGCGATCTGAGGAGGTTCTATTCGCTGGCCACGGTGGTCTTCGTCGGTCGAACGCTGGTTCCCATGGGCGGCTCGGACATGATGGAGGCCGCGGCTCTGGGCAAGTGCACGATCTTCGGCCCGCACACCTTCAACTTCCGCCAGACGGTCGAGGCGCTTCTGGCCGACCAAGGTGCCATCGAGGTCGTTGATGCTGACGATCTGTGTGTCGTGATGACGAAGTGTCTCGCCGACCCTGCCTACGCCGAGACAATCGCCCGACGAGGCCGCCAGGTCATCCAGAACAACCAGGGCGCCACCGCCAGGACCCTCGACCACATCACCCGACTGCTGCGCTCCCGCCGCGCATAGATTCCCCCTGCCATGCAAGCCGGCGGCACAAGCCGGGATATCGTCTACTTCAGCGCGGCAGCCAGGGCGGCGATGAAGGCGGGAGTGGTACCGCAGCAGCCGCCGAGGACGTGCACGCCCGCCTCCTGAATCCGCTTCGCCGCCGCAGCGAACTCCTCCGGCGTCACCCGGTAGACCGCTTCGCCGTCCACCAGTTCGGGCTTGCCCGCGTTGGGCTCGGCAAACACGGCCACCCCGATCCCTGTCGAACAAGCGGCGGAAACATACTTGTGGGCCAGCGTCACGTACTCGTCGAGCGTAGCGGTCCCGCAGTTGAACCCCACCGCATCGACGCCCAACGCAATCATTTTCGTGACCGCCGTCGAAACGTCCACGCCCATCATGGTTCGATAATCCGATCCCGCCTTGTCGAACGCCATCGAAGCAAACACGGGCAGGCCGCTTTCCAGCGATTCCACAGCTTTGATGGCCACCTCCAACTCATCAAGCGCGGTCATCGTCTCGATGATGAACCCATCCACACCGCCATCGAGAAGTCCCCGGGCCTGCTCGGCAAACGCCACCCGCACATCGCAGGCCTTGAGCTGGCCGAGCGGTTCGAGGAAATCGCCCGTCGGGCCGATGTCGCCCAGAACATGCCGCCCTTCGCCGGCGATCTGTCGCGCCAGTTCGGCGCCGGCCCGACTGATGGCGTACGCCTTCTCCGCGTGGCCGTGCCGGGCCAGAGCATAGCGATTGGCCCCAAACGTGTTCGTGATGATCGCGTCGCTACCGGCCTGGAGATACGCCCGGTGAATGTCCGCGACGATATCCGGCGATTCCATATTGATCGCATCGTTGCACACGCCGGGCGAGACCCCTCTGGCGAACAGTTGTGTCCCCATGGCCCCGTCGAGGAGGAATGTGCCGTTGTGAATTGCCTTTCTCAGGTCCGTTCGAGTCATGTGCCTGGCCCGTCCATCATGCGTTTTCCTGGAATCACTATCGTTCGGACACCCAGTCCCCGTCTCGATATCGGTACACCTGCTCGAATTTCTCCATCTCTCTTGGGTCGCGGGTGAAGACCTGCCGCCGGGCCTGTTCGCTGAGTTCTTTGGCCTTGATCGAGCTGAGTTTGATGTCGATCGTGTCCTCGCGCCCGTCGGGAGCCATCGCCTTGACGAGGATGTCCGTGGGTACGTGAAAACCCTCGGCCAGCGGCTTGTAGCCGTCCAACTGAGCCACCGCGATGATCTGACCTTCGGCGCCGAAGTATTCGATCTTTCGCACGAGGTAGTCGCACGTGTAGATGTAGACTTTCTTGAGGATGCGCTCCCCGTCACCGTGCTGGATCAGCACGTCGTATTCCGCTTCGCTCGTCAGAGACCAGTCACTCGCATCAGTGCGCGCGTCGTGTTGCACGATCCCAAACGCTTCGAGCACGACCTGCGGACTGACCATAAGCCCTTCGACGTTCTGCGCCTCGTTCCAGACGCCCCAATAGTAGGCGCTCACCTCCTTGGGACGTAGAGCCAGCCAGAAGGCCTCCGCATTGGAGCCGATGACCACCGCCTTGGGATCGACCGCGATGCTGCCCTGCATGTACACCTCCGACGGTGGATTGAACCACAGCAGGATGGGCAGGTTGTGTCGCTTGACGCCGTCGTCGTCCGGAACGTAGTAAGCCAGGCGGCACTGGCCGCTGGCGCGGAACGCCACCGCCTGCTCGACGCGCGAACTGACCGCCGACAGGGCTTCCTGAACGCTGGCTTTGCCCGGGCAGGCCGGCAGTCGCGCCGGACCCTGCACGGCACAACCGGCTGCCAAGAGCACCAGAGGTACGCTCAGCCAACGGAACGCCTCGGGTATCCGTCCCAATTTCGCCTCCTATAGATCCGCTTGAAGAATCTGTCCGATCTGCGAGGTCAGCAACTCGATTTGCTCATCGTCCAGGTGTGGGTTGACCACTTCGACCAGGTCTTTCTCTCCCACGACGCGCAGCGACCAGATTTCCCTGGCCCCGTCCATCTTCGTCGCATCGTATTTGAGCCGGCGTTTACGCATGAGCACCAGCGCCAACACAAATCGGAAGCTGACCTTCTCCGGGTCGGTCTCGCCGGACAGCCGGTCGAAGAACGCCATCAGCATCTCGTCGCTGACGAAAAGCTCTTTCTTCTCGTCGGGGTCCGCCAGGCGGCTCCTCCAAAAGCAGAACACGCCGGGCTTTTCGCTCTCCCAGTATTCCACGCTGTAGTCGCGGCGTTCGAGCCCCTGTTCGGTCTCTACCAGCGCCCCGAAATACTCCTGCCCCGGCTCGATCGCCCGGCCGGTGCCGCAGCACTGCCCCAGGGGCTTGTTGATCGTCCAATCCGCCATACGCCTCTGTTCTTACACCGCCAATCCATTACGCCAAAGACCCGCGGTCACTCCGTATCGCGACCGCGATTCGGGGGCAAGCATACCAGAGCCCCGCCCGCCGGGCAAGAACATACGGGGCGTCGTGCTCCATCAATTCTCAGGCAGTGGCGGTGCGTTGGGCTGGCCCGGAGTGGGCTGGCTCAGAGCCACAAAGGCGTAGGATCCAGCGTTGTCGACGAACCGACCGAACGAAACCCCATTCTCCGCCGGCCCGAACGACGCCTGCTCGCTGTAGCCGGTCAGAACGCCGCCGGAACCCGAATGCAGGTACACCGTTTCGCCGTTGCGGCTCAGCCCGAACGGCACATGGCAGCCGGGGTCGTTCTCGTTGCCGAAATGCTCATCCTCCAGGAGCACGAGATAGCCGCCGGGAGCGATGATGGTCCCCTCGGCGATTTCGTACCGGGTCAGCTCATCGGCGTCGTCGCTGAGGAACCAGCCTCCGACGTTGATCGCCTCATCCGTTGTGTTGTGCAGCTCGATCCAGTCGCCCAGACCACCGGCGGCGTCAGGCATCACCTCGTTGATGACGACGACGCCCAGCTCGACGACGTCGCCGGAGTCATCGAAACCGGGCGAGCCTCCTTCGTGGGCGCTTGGACGCCAGGCATCCTTCGCGTCCAAGGCGTTCGGATCGATGGCCGCCGGATCCTTGACAGTCAGCGAGAAGCCCATCCCATCGGTGACATCATACCAGCCGTCGGAGTAGCTGAACTTGTGAATCGTCCGGCCGGCGGCGTCCTGAAGCTCGACGCGTTCCCCGGCGTTGTCGAGTTTGCCTGCGTACTGCCCGGCGATGGGGAAGCCCTGTCCATACACCGCCTCGAAGGCGTCGACGTCCTCCACAACCAGCACGTAGCCGCCAGGCGCCACAGCGACGTCGCCAAAGGTGAAATCCACCCCTCGGCTCAGCTTCGCCAGACGCAGATTGATCGTCTCGGCGCCGACGTTGGTCAGCTCGATGTACTCGGTGTTCGGATCGGCCGGATGATACATGATCTCGCTGATACGCAGGTTCTCGGCCACCGGCCCGACGGCAAACGTCGCCTCGTTCAGCGCGCTCCACTGGCCCGCCAGCGTTCGCGCCTTGACGTGCGTACTGCCGGTCAGCAGGATCGGTTCGGTATACTCGATCGCATCGGGCGAGATCGTCCCCTGGCTGATTTCGCCCGCGATCAGCTCGGCGCTGATCAGGAAATCGGAGCTGCCGGTCGAGAGATTCAAGCCGTGAATCGCCAGCAGGTTGGCTCCCTGCCGCAGAAGGCCGGCGTGAGTGGAGATGTCGACGCTGGCCAGGGTGACCGCCGCCTGGTCGGCGTTGCCGGCACTGGCCGTCGAATTCCACGCCGGCACGCCCGTGAAATTGCGCCGGGCCACTTCGCCGCCGTTGAGATAGGCGACGAACCCGTCGTCGTAGCGAATCCGCAGGATCACGTTGGAGTATTCGGCGTCACCGACCTCAAATGGAATGCGGATATAGCAGGAACCGTTCTTGTTGTACATCTCCGATTGGACATCAATGTCGAAGTAGTTGGGGTAGCTGCCCCCAGCCGTCTCGAAGCCGACGCCTCCGGTCCCCGCCGTCCAGCTCGAATCGTCGAAGGAATCGGTGAACCAGACGCTGGCCTCACCGACCTGGAGCCCGCCACGGGTGATGTCGCCGACGAGCCGGAAATGGGTCTCACTGAACGTGTTGCGCGAACCAGGCGCCGCAAACAGCTCCAGTTCGGAGCCGCCCCCTTGCTCGTAGAAGACCAGCCGCAGATCGTATTGGCCCGCCTCGGCAATGTTGAACACTTCCAGCGTGTCGCCGGGGCTGCGCGGGCTGGCATAGGACATCGTGTAGGTCCGGTTCCCGCGCTTCAGCGTCATGCCGAAACCGTCGTCGCTGTTGACGCCGAACGTCCACGGTCCCGCCGACGGGATCAGAACCTTGCCCGTGACGAGAATGACGAAGTTCTCCACGTCGACGTTCATCTGCGTGCCAGGGAACGGCCGGTTATTGCCGAAATGGCCTTCATCGCCTGTGTTGAAATAATTGATCACCGTCGCTTGTTCCGTGGCGGTGGCGATGCGCTGGCGGGCATCGGAGATCACCTGCTCGGCTGTCGTCAGGCTGTCGACGGTGCCGCCGGCCTTGTAGTATGTCACGGTGAACGCTGCCGGCGCGTTGCCCAGTTGATTTCCCCCGTTGGCCACACTGGGAACGAGCACGCGCTTCGGCGCGTCTTCGGTCAGTAAGGTCACGAGAGCGTCGGATGCCGAGGCTCCGGCCGGCAGACGCGGATCGCTGCCGTCGGTCGTATAATAGACCTTCCCTTCCGGCGAGTGCATCCACAGATGCTGGTTGAGCGCCACGTACCCCCCCTGCTGTGGGTTCGCTCCAATCCCGAACGTGGGTGGATCGATCGTCGGATACAGCCCCGCGTTGCGCAACTGGTCCAGAACGATCTGCGAGCGTTGCGGCATGTACGTCTTCAGGATGTTGTCGCGCGTCGACTGCCAATGGGCCAGCGTATACGGGGTGCTGCTCGACTGGTCGCCCCACCGGGCCGACTCGGCGATGATGGCCAATTCGACCTCATCCGCCAGTTGCTTGTACCGCGCATAAGACGCCTCGCTGGTCAGCGGCCCGCCGTGGAACATGTGTTTCTGCACGTGGTCGCCGAACAACAGGCGGAATTCCCGATTGTCCCGCAACGCCGCGTAGGGTTGGGCCGCACCGTCGCTGACGCCCGTGACATTGGCATTGAGACTGGACCAGACCACGATCGCGCCTTCCGCGTCCCAGTTGAAGAATTTGAACCCCGTGGCGTTCGGAGGCTTCCGACACGCCGCATAGTAGTTGTGCCCGGGCCAGTCTCCCGTCCCACCCCAGAAATTGCACAGCATGTAGCCAATGTAATTGTCCATGTCGAGCAGGTCGTCATAGGCGGGGTTGTCGGTGCCGTCCGGATTGTTGCCCTGGATCCGCTGGTAGGATGCGGTGTCGGTCAGTCCCGATCTCGCCTGGCTGAGCATGGCGTTCCACGTGGCGGTCGTGCTGTCGCCGCGCGCTTCACCTCGGTTCAGCGCGTCCCACTCTTCCTTCTCTCCACCAAAGTAGGCGGCGCAGAACGACTCGACCGGCCGTTCCGTCACATTGTACAGTCCCCAATACAGTCCGTTGAGGTACAGGTGGACGAAGGTCCCGTGCGGCGATGGATGGCCCATCGCCAGTTGCGTCCGCCGCATGTATTCGTCGATGATGTACTGGGTGCTCTGCCGGCCCCAATCATTCCAGCCGTCGTTGGCGCCGCCCCGCAGAACGATCATGTCGAAGCTCGTGGCGGCGTCCTGCCCTTTGAACAGATCGAAATCGAGCTTGGGCGAGCCATACTGCCGCTTGAACAGGATGCGGAACGACTTCTTGCGCGTCAGATTGAAACCCCGAAAGGCGCCGCCGTATACCCGGAAGCCTGCATCGACCTGGAAACCCGTCGTGCCGTCGGTATCGATCCATTCGGCCGATATGGGGCGTTCCCAGGCGGTGCCTTCGCCCCAGGGGTTCGAGTAGATGCCGTTCGTGCCGAACAGGTTGTCGGTCGTGGTCACGATCGAGAGCGTCGGGAGCGTCAGCAGCGACGCCCGGGCCAGATTGCGGTAGGCCGGCGCATTGACCACGTCGGGGTCCATCTCGTAATCCGCCACCGTCCCGTTCCAGGTCGAGGGGAAACCCGCCGGATTCCTGGGCTGCTGGAGAACCTGGTTGAGAAACAGGTAGCTGTGCGTCTGGACGACGCTCGGCGTCCAGCCCGCGCGGAACGCCCCCGCCCGCAGACAGGAGGTGCGGCTGATAGTGACCGGGCCGGTGTACGCGATTCCGGTGGACTGCGTCGGCGCGGTGCCGTCGGTTGTATAGCGGATGACCGCGCCGGGGGTATCGCAGGTGAGCGTCAGCGCGAACGGTCCATCGTACAGCCCTCGGGGCGGATCGAACTGCGGCGGGGCCACCAGATTGACCGCCTCGGCAGTGTTGGGCCGGCCGGGGGTCGCGACGCTGAAGTACTGCGGTACGAGCACGTCCCCGGTGGCCGTCAGTTCCGGGGAAACCAGCAGGGTGTCGCTGAGCGTGTCGTTGTTGATCGCCGCAATGGCCAGCACATTTCGCCCATCGCGAAGCAGATTCCTGTACGCCGACAAGTCGAATTCCACGCTCTCGACCATCAGCAGATCGGATCGGTCGCTGTCGGCCACGGAATCCCATTGCAGAGGCCCAGTGAAGTTGGCTCGGGCCACCTCCGTACCGTTGAGGAACGCGACGAAACCGTCGTCATATCGCATCCGCAGTTGCAGCGAGTCGAAGGCTGCCGTTTCATCCGCGTCGAACTCGAATCGGGTCCATAACGTCGTGCTGGCGCCGACCATCGCCTCGCGTAACGCGTTGTTCTCACTGCTGCCGAAGGTCACATTGTCGAACAGCGCCGTACACGGCGTCCCGGCCCCGTGCGACGTGACACAAAGCCCGAGGTAGACATCCGGGCCCATGACGACCGTCTCCGAGCCTTGCTGCACCCAACTGACTCCATCCAGCGAATAGTATCCGCTGATCGTGTCGCCCCGCCGAACGACGCGAAGCCACAGCGGCACCGCGTGCCCGTTTCCTCCCTTGGTCGTCGAGGTCCCGTTGGTGGCCGCACGGGCTTGGAAGACGACACCGTTGCCATGCGTCACCATCACCGCGCCGTAGCGGGAGCCTGCCGTGAGCGTCTCGCGAATCATCACACCCGCCTTGGCCCACGCGTTGGCCGTGACCATCCCGGCGACGTTCACCGTCAGCTCGCCGTCGCCACGCAGCGGGACGTACACGAAGTGAAACCCGTCGCGCGACCCACCGATGTCGGCGCCGTCGCCCTGCACGACGTGCGTGCCGGCTTGCACGAAGTGGGACCCGGGGTTCGAAACGCTGCCGACGTCGCGACTGCTGATCTGCGCCGTGGGCGAGAAACCCAATCCGCTCTCGCCGGTCGGCCACGAGCTGTCATCGTACGTCACCGCCGTCCACGCGCCGGCGGGATCGGCCGGACCGGGGATATGGTACGACGCCAGGGAACCCGGACTGACAAAGACCCCTCCATGCGGACCCAGCCCGTAGGAGACGTCGCTGAACTGCGCCGGATAGCTGGGGGCATATTCGTGGGCGACTGTCCTGCCGTCGCTCTGGATCAGGCCCAGGTATTCACCTTCGGCGCTGAGCTTGAAGCTCGTGTGCAGCTCTTCGTCGGTCCGGTCCTTGCCCGAAGCGAAGACCAGCAGATAGCCGCCGCGACCGAGCAGCGTGCCGGCCGGAAACTGCCACTTTCGCAGATCGTCCGCGTCGTCGGTCAGATACCATCCGGTCAGGTCCACGCTCTGTCCGGCGGGATTGTAGATCTCGATCCAGTCGGAGGAGTCGCCGTCCTCATCCAGAATCTCTCCGGGGCCCAGAGGAACGGCGCTGCCGCTGCTGGCCATGAACTCGTTGATCACCGGCCCGTCGAAATCCGCCGCATCGGCCCCACTCAGCGGACTCATGCCCGCCAAACCCAGAACGACGACCCATGCCAATGCAAACGAAACAGACGGGGATGCCACTCTCATCAGAAGTACCCTCTCTACCTCAATCCGGTTTCTGAAACGCGAAAACAGCACCGCGGCGGAAGCCTCCCAGGTCCGGTGCCGTGGACTGTTCCATTCGATGTCACACACTCACTCTATCGGCTTGTGAGCAACAGGAATCCTGCTATTTATTCGCGACGATTGTAGCATTTTTTCGTCCCGAGATCAACGATTATCGGGCATGGCAGGCATCACGATGCGTGCGGAATACCCGTTGCGCCGTTGGACCACGGAAGAGACGCCTATTGACGATGTGTCATATCCTGATTTCGGGAATACGTCATCTGCATTCCTCTGTTCGGGCATGGCAGTCCCCACCGGAAGAAAGGGGCCGGTGGCGGCGTTGCATTTGCCGGACGAAAGTGGTATTCTATACCTGCGGTTGAAGTGATTCGGCCGTACCCAGAGCACCGGATATCGGGCCATCGAGGGGGATATGAATCACCGAAACAACAGGAGGATGGGTCGCAGGACCTTTCTGCAGGCGGCCGGCGGCATGGCCGGAACCTGGCTGGCGGGCCGTTGCGGACTTGCCGGACATCTTCTGCTCGTGGACGCCACAGACACCGAGCGCATTTCTCGCGTCGAGTGGATCGTCTACGATACCGGCCTGCGCGGAGCGGACGGCGAATCCGAGAAACGCTGCGCTGTCCGGATCACCACCACGCACGGCGTCCAGGGCTGGGCTGATTTCTCCGCGTACGCAGCCCCAAGTGATGATGCGACCGCTAATTCGATCGGCGATGCGTTGCTCGGACGTCCCCTGTCCGATCACGACAGCATCTGGCGGCAGTTGTACGAACTGGGCGTGCCCCTGGCCACGCTGGCGGCGGTCGATACGGCCCTGTGGGATCTGCGCGGCCGCATCGAGGGCCGGCCGGTCCACGCTCTGCTCGGCACGATCCGGCCGGCGGCAAAGACCTGCGCAAGTACGGGTTTCAATCTTGGAGAGCCGGCCGCCTACGCGCAGTACGCCCTCGCGTGCCGCGAGCAAGGCATGCAGGCGATTTGCATACAGCCCTACGTGACATATGACGACGCGACCGGGCGGGCAACCGCCTTTCCCGACAGGGACATGGCCGTCTTCAGCGCCGTGCGTGAGGCAGTGGGTCCCGACTATCCCTGCATGGCCGACCACGAAGGCGTGTACACCTATGACCAGGCCCTGCGGGTGGGCCGTCTGCTGGACGACCTCGGCTACACATGGTACGGCTCGCCGATGCCGGAGACTGACGACTACTGGCTCGACCGCTACGCGGCGCTGGCGAGCGAACTGCGGACACCCATCTGTGCCCCGCGCAGCGACTCGGACTCCTACCAGTCACGCCTGCGCTGGATCGACAAGAGGGCGTGCGACGTCTGCCGGATCGGCGTACATCTCGGCGGATTGACCGCCTGCCTTCAACTGGCCAGCGCGTGCGAAGAGGCAGGCATCACAATGGACCTGCTCGGCGCCGGGCCTGACACCTATCCCCATCTCCAGTTGATCGGGGCAACCGACGAATCGCTCATTCCGTACTTCCGCGTAGCCTCGCCCGTCAGCGAAAACCTTACCCTCCCAGGCCGCCTCACGCCCGAGCCGCAATTCGACGCCGAAGGCCGCGTGCCGATCCCCCAGACCCCCGCTATGGGCCTCGAACTCGACTGGACCTGCATCGCCACCCACCGCATCGCCTGACCCACCCCCGCCCATATGCATCCGTCCTGAACGCGAACTTGCATCTTAAGGGTTGACCCCAGTCGTCCCCTATGTGGTCTGGCTGGCATCCGGCCTTCGCTCGTGATAGAATCCTGTCCACGGACGACACAGCGAGGATTTTCGGTTCTTCGTCGATCCTTTTCGCGCCGGGTGCGTCCGTATGAATGAGCCCGCAACGGTGCGGTGCGGCCTGCGAACCGGAGAGCAGAAAGAAGCAAGAGGAGAGGCAAGTATGACGACACGAGTGATCTTCATCCTGGCGATCCTGTGTACAGCCACGGTGTTTGGCGACAGCGCACGCGAGAACAAGGGCCCCAGTACCATGGACGCGGAGACGGAGCGCTTGGTGTATCCCGAGATATCCTATGCCAGAGCTGTCGCGAAGGGTCGAGGCGGGCCGGCCGAACCGCGGCAACGCGCGCAGGAGGCAGTCGAGCGGTGGGACAACGGAACACTCGACCCCGAGCCGATTCTCCTGGAGGCCTGGCTCCAAGAAGGACGACGAGACGAATATAGCGGGCGCATGATGTATGGTCTCATGGGGGAGGTGTCTGCTGAGGCACCGGCGGTCCTGAACTTGTTCGTCGTGGATGAAGATCGGGACCTGCTGGGCGTGCGTATCAGGGAGAAATACGTGTTGCCCAACGGCATAGAGTCGTCCTATGAGGAGATTTATCCCGCGTACGTCGGTGGGGTGGACAAGATCGCGTTCCTTGGCGCAGTCTGCATGCCCGCGCATTTTCGCTCTGGAAATCGTGTGAAGGACGAGCAGAGGTGGCAAGTCTACGTGGATCAAGCCGGTCGCGATAGTGATTCTGGCAAGATCCCGAAGCCACCCCTCTGGATCACCGCGCCGGACCCGAATGCGGTTGAAGTGCTCATATCGGTTTATGACAGGCAGGGGCACGAATCTAGCCCGATTGCCGTTGAACTAAGATCGGGAGAACCGAAGACAAGCACGGGCTTCAGCGAACGTCAGGCGTTGAAACTGTACGAAGAGCACGGCGCCGACGTGGCGCGTTGGCCCGACGAACCGATTACGCCACGGCCGGACAACGCCGCGTTGCTCTATTACCGAGCCGCGCTATCGCTTCCCACGGTCGATCCCTGCACGGTACGGATCATGGACCTGATGTGGAGCGAACGCGAGCCCGATGACCGCGTCAGGAGATACCTGGCGGACTGTGTCGAGGCGACAAAGCTGGCGCAGCTCGCCTCCCAAATACCCGAATGCGATTGGGGTCTCATCCGCGATCCCCTATGGGAGCATGCGCCAGGAAGAGCCCGTCCATTTCGCGAACTCTCTCGTATGCTTGTCGCCAGCGCGAGGACCCTCGCGGTCGATGGCCACTATCGAGCCGCGCTTGAAAACGGCCTGACGGTTCGTCGCTTGGCCGGGCATATCGGCGATGACACCTATCTGCTCTACTGTATCTCTCGTGATGTGGACTACAGAGCCATGCGCGGAATCCTCGATGTGCTCGCAAAGATGCCGTCGGAACCTGGCCTTCTGGCTTGGCTGCGCGATCAATTGCTGGCGGTGAAGGGTGTACCGCATCGACCGGAAGTGTCGCTCGCCAAGTGGCGGGATCGAGAGCTCCTGGAATGGCGTCGCCATAATGGTGACCGGTCTTTCGATCGCACATGGGCCCTCGACCAGCTCACAGAGCAGGAGAGCAAGAAGCTGGCCGATCTGACGGATGCGCAATTGCTGGTCTATTTCCTGTCGCGACAGCGGATTCGGCTCGACTCCCAGTATGGCTTGGCCGTTCCAGATGAGTTGCTGGCCAAAGCCCGCAACCAGTACGATAGGTTCATGGGTTCTGCGGTCCGTATCATCGAGAGTACCGCTGCCTATGAGAAGAAGAGAATCAGACTCGAAGAACTCACGCAAACGTCCTACGAATCTACTATGCACTATGACCCCATTGCCCTCCTGGCATTCCCCGGTGAAGGCATACAATTCTATCACCAGTTCATCGTCAGTGACGCTGCCTATCTGAACTGTGCTCTCGCGGCAATCCAAATCCGTCAGATTGCAGACGAGACAGGACAGCTGCCCGAGGCGATTCCGGAAGGACTGCCCAAGGACCCGTTCACCGGCAAGGACCTTGGATATAAGCAGACGACCCAAGGCTTTGTTCTGAGCTTCGATCCCGAACGTCTCAGCGGAATCCGTGTTAGAGAGTTCGAATTCAGATTCGATCGTCCGTGAGGAAGCTTGTGGGGGTAAGGCGGAATTGACGGTCAGCCCTTTCGTTAATCATCAGCGTTTGGCGTGGGGGCTTGGGGATACTATGCCTGCCTCCACGGGTGCCGAAAGGTACAGTGGCCTCTTGCGGCCTTCTCTCGTCGGGTTGTCGCGGGTCTTCGGTTTCGCACGTCTCTTGGTCCTCGCTGCACGCCGGGGCGGTTCTGCGTCCAGGGCTCGTTGGGGGTATTGTCGGCGGAGGATGGGGCGAGGGCACGGGAAAAAGGGCCGTATCTCGTATCTCTCCTCGACTTCGCTCGGAGCAGGCTTCTCTCGTATCTCGGCTTGCCGCAGGCTGGAGACGGGAGGCGTAGGCCGCAGCACCCATACGTCTATGCGTTACTCGTCACACGTGACACTTGACACTTCACACTGACCTACGCTTCTGCGCATTTACGCGGCGACGGGGGAAAATTCTCGTGCTTCTTCGTAACTGCGGGCTTGCGGCGCGTCATAAGAATAGATGCGATAGAGGACATGACCGAAACGATGGACGCCGGGCAGCTATCTTCGTGGTACGACGCGCATTGCGACAGGCTCGTGCTGTACGCGCGCAACTGGCTGCCTGAGGAATCCGCCCAGGACGTAGTGCAGGGGGCGTTCGTGCGGCTGATGACGCAGAAAGTGGCGCCCGAGGACGTGCCGGCGTGGCTGTTTCGCACGGTCCGCAACAGCGCGATCACCCGCCTTCGCCGCCGGGCCTGCTGGAGTCGCCAGCGAACACGGTTGTCTGCCGAGCAGCCGCCCTGGTTCGAGAGCCGCCCGGAGGACCTGATCGACGCCCACACGGCGCAGGAGGTTCTGTTGACCCTGCCCGCCGAGCAGCGGGAGGTCGTCCTGCTGCGAATCTGGGGCCAACTCTCGCTCAAGCAGATCGGCGAAGTCGTCGGCAGTCCGCTGACCACCGTCCACAGCCGATACAAGGCGGCCCTGACCGCCATCAGAGAAAGGATGGAGCAATCATGCAGAACGCCGACGGATTGACGCCGATAGACAGAGAGTTGGAAGCGGCGCTGGGAGGCCTGCGAATTGCCCCTGGAGCGATCAGCCGCGACAGGGTGATGTTCGATGCGGGACGCGCTTCGGCCCGCCGTCGCAGCCGCCTCTGGCAAGGCAGCGCGGCCGTTTTAGCCCTCGCGCTTCTCGTCTCTATCGCCTCGCGTCCCGCACCAACGGAGCCGGAGTACGCTCCTGAAACGGTGGCGCGGCAGCAGACGAACACCGGCCCTGTCGCCCAGTCGGCCGACTCCATCGAGCCGTATGATCTGGAGCGGGCCGAGGCATTCCGTCAGTACATCCGCATGCGGCGTGCCATCCTGGAACGGGGTGTCGAGGTTATCCCGACCTCAGATGGAATCCGGACCAGCCCTGCCGAGCCCCTGACCCGAGAGAACATTGACGAGTTGCTGTCCTCAACCTGACCGCAGCCGTCATGACGGCAGCAGCCAATCGGAACACACACGAATCGAAATGATGGAGAACGATCATGACGCGAAATGTATGTCGTCTTCTGGCCGTGGCAGCGATAGCGATCGCTCTGTTCGGCGAGCCGGCCCACGCGGCCGATCCGCCGAAGACCCCGACGATCCGTACAATCCAGTTGCAGGTGGACCCGGCGCCCGAACCGCGATTCGCGCTGCAATACCTATTCGAAACGCCGTACATGGAGCAGCGGTCCGGCAATGCCGCCCTGCTCTATCAAACCGCTGTCGGGCTGATGCTGGAGGCCAATCAGGGCGACGGGGCGACCAATCGGGACACGCTGAACCACTGGTACAACAGCCCGCCGGAGACGTTGCCGGTCGAGGACGTCCGGACCGCCCTTTCCAGATTCCAGTTGGCCTTCCGCAACCTGGAGACGGCGGCCAGGTGCGAACGATGCACGTGGGAGTATCCGATTCGCGAGGAGGGCTTCGCGTATATGATGCCCCAACTCGGAGAGTATCGCACGTTGTCCCGGCTTCTCTGTCTCAAAGCGCGATTGGAGATCCGCGACGGAGCCCTGGATCAGGCTCTGACCACGTTGCGAAGCGGGGTCAGCATGGCCCGGGACCTCGGCGGCGGCCCCTCGATCATCCAACACCTCGTCGGGGTCGCCATCGCCGCCGGCATGGCCCGCGAGATCGAAGGATGGGTTCAGACTGCCAACGCGCCGAATCTGTACTGGGCCCTGACCGCCCTGCCCGACCCGCTGATCAACATAGGCACCTCGATCCAGATGGAGTCGGCCGGCCTCTATGCGAAGCTGCCTGAGCTGCTGACACTCGAAGAAAAGGTGCTGTCTAATGAGCAGGTCCTCGATCTCTGGCGGCGCGCCGCTGCAATGCTGGGGGCCGATCAAGAGGACCCCGGCTGGTGGCTGAGCAAGACCATGATGATCGCAGGCGCCATGAAACTGTATCCTCGCGCCAAGGCCCGACTGATCGAACAAGGGCACCCGGCCGAGACGGTCGAGGCCTGGCCACCCCTCCATGTCATCCTTCTGGACCAGCATCAGCAGTTCCGAGCCGTGTCCGATAGCATATTCAAGTGGACCTACATACCTTACACACAGGCACGCAATGGCCTGAAACAGGCCGACCAGGAGATGTCACAGCTCCATCAGCAGGACGGTGCCGCCATGGCCAATCCGTTCCTGATCTTCCTGCCGGCGATCCAGCGAATCTGCTTCCTCGACGCCCGCCTGGCGCGGGACATCGCGATGCTGCGCTGCATCGAGGCGATTCGGATGTACGCGGCTGATCACGGGGGCAAGCTGCCCAGGTCGTTGGCCGAGATCACCGCCGTACCGCTTCCGACCGATCCGCTGAATGGCGGCGCCTTCCACTATGAACTGGCGGGCGGCAAGGCCATCCTCGAAAGTGCCATTCCGCCCGACGGTGGACCGAAGGATGGCTTGCGATACGAAATCACGCTCCGGTAGCCGCTGCGACCCGAGCCGCCCCTTCTCCGAAATCTGAAAACGGGAGGAACACCATGTTTCGAAACAGAATCTGTGCAATCCTGACGGTGGTCGCACTCGGCCTGACAACGTCGACCTCGATGGGACAGACCGAAGACCTCGCTCACTTGCTGGCGCCGTGCATCGCTGAAGACACCGTGGCCGTTGTGAGCATCGACGCCGGCCGGATCGACGTGGACGCGATCGCCAAGATGGTGATCGACACCGCAGCAAGCACGATGGATGCCTCGCAGGCCCAGCAGCTCAAAGACATCATGCAGCGCCTCGGCCAGACGTGGAAACAACGTCTCACGCAATTCTCTGCCGCCGGCGGAGAACGCCTCTACATCGTGTGCAACCTGAGTGACCTGCTGCTGGCCGTGCCCGCCACGGCAAGACTGAACGAGTCCGCCATGAAGAGTTGGATGGATAACTTGGGGGCCGGGCAGTTGGCCTACGCCCGCAAGGACGGGCTTCTGATCGCCGCACCCGCATGGGCTATGGAACGCAGGAAGGCGCAACCCTCGCTGCGGCGTACGGAGTTGGGCCAGGCAGCGACCAAGGGCGTGAAAGCGCCTGTTGAGATTTATCTGATCCCCAGCGCCGATTCGCGGCGTGTCCTCGAGGCGATGCTGCCGACTATGCTGGGTCCGGCGTTCAACCTGAGAGACGGCGCACTGGTCCAGGGTCTGCAATGGGCGACGATCAGCCTCAATCCACCGCCGGCCGGGACGCTGCAAATGCATGTAGAGTCCGCTGACGCCACCTCGGCCGCCGCCATCAGGGACGTCGTCGCCGCTGCCCTGACGCAGCTCGGCGAAATCGCGGCGCTCAAGCAGGCCTATCCGAGGCTCGATACCGCCGTAGCGATGCTGACGCCGCAGGTCGTCGGCAACAGCGCGCGCGTGGGCCTCGACAGAACGCAGTTCCACCGGCTGGCGGCCGACTTCCTCACGCCCGGCCTGTTCGCGATGCACCAGTCGATCCTGCGTCTGCAATGCGGGACGACCCTCAGCGGCATGGGCAAAGCCGTGCTGATCTACGCGAATGACTACGACGACAAATGGCCGCCCACTCTGGAGACCCTGGTCGAGAGGGCCGAATACCCCCGCTCGGGCCTGCTCTGTCCGGCGATGCGGCACCGGCCTGACTACGAGTCCTATGTCTATCGTGGCGTCGACACCGGCGGTGCCTGGGTCGAGCCGATGATCATCATGGTCCACGACCGCGCCGGCAACCACGAAGGCGGCCGCAACGTGCTCTTCGTCGATTCGCACGTCGAGTGGGTCACCGAGGAACGATTCGCCGAGCTGGTCAAGCAGGACAACGAACTGCGACGCAAACGCGGCTTTGCGGAAAAGCCCGCGCAGTAGCCACAGCGAAGATGCGAACAGGTGCAACCGCCCGCGCCGGGTCCCCACTCGGTGCGGGCGCGGTGCCATCGATTCAAATGGCTCCTCATTGAGGCGGTGCGAACGTCACGCGCCAGATGACTTCACCACTCTGCGGCGTGTCGATCCGGATGCGGACTCTCCAGTCATCCTGGCCCACCAGTTTGATGGTTGTTCCTGGGCGACCCTCCCCGGCCGCAACAGAGAGGTCGTTCACGCGCCAAGCCCTGCCCGGGCCGCCGGCGGCGATGCGGAGCTCGTAGGGGTCGCCACCTACAATGCGGCTGGTGCCGGCGAGCGTGCGGGTGCTCTCCTCCCACTTCTCCGCGACGAGATCGATAACGCCCTGTGTGATGTGTCGCGAGGTGCTCAGGACCTGCGGGTGCGCTGCGACCGGGCGGACCGCGAGGATGCGGCAACTGGCGGGCGGCAGGGTCGCATCGAGCTTGCCACTGAATGGCTCGACGAACTCGTTGGCCCAGTAGTCGAAGCCGACGTAGGTCTCGGCCGGGGCCAAGCCGATCTGCGCAGACGTGTGCTCGATCTGTGCGGGTTGCTTCTCGTCCCAGTTGAACAGGCCGATCACATCCCGCCGATTGTAGCCTTCGCCGTCGGTCAGCAGCCAGACGCGCGGAATCCTCTGCTCGAACAGGTCCACCGGGCGCGGCTTTCTGCCGTGGGCTGGCATCGTGCGCCGGAGCAGATCCAGCCGCTCGACCGACAGGTCCTCGAACTGGATACTGCTGGCGTTCAGTTGCCCTGTCAGTGTCACCCACGAACAGAGCGCCCGAGCGTGCTCCAGCGGCACGCTGCTGCGCACGTAGATCGGGTCGGGGTCGTTGTACCAGACCCGGCCGTGCAGGAAGTACGTGTTGCTGCCGCTGAACGGCCCCCGGCAGATCGCCGACCAGTCCCGCCCGTTGTCAGGCCCGATCCGCATCGCATCGACCAAGCCGAACGAAGCCCCCAGCACGCGCATGTTCTGCGCGACGTTGCAGCCAAGAATGAACACATCCGGCCCGGCGGCCTCGCGCACCAGTTTCAGGCCGTCGCGATACGCCTGGACGTGCGTCACGTGCGGATCGTGCAGTTTCGTCGAGCCCAGCTCATCGTCCTTGTAGCCCGTGTTGACATAGCACATCCCGGTCGCCATGCCGGTCCAGAGTCCGTCGAGCTTGAAGTACTTGTAGCCCCAGTCGTGGGCGATCCGCCGGGCCACATCGTAGACATATGCCCGCGTCTTCGGGTGCGTCAGGTCGAAGCACGTGCCGCCCCAGTGCACGACGTACGGCTTGCCGTCCTTTTGCGCAAACATCTCCTGCTTGTCGGCGAAGAACGGGTCGTCCCACGTGCCCGCGAACGGCATGAACCAGATGCCGGGCGTCATGCCGAGTCTCTCCAACTTCGCCGCCGTCGGCGCCATGCCCGAAGGGTACGGTCCATCGGCACGGTGCGTGGTGAAGTTCTTGCGCGGCCCTTCGATCGGCGCGCCGTCCTGCCATTTGTCGTCGATCTGGATCACGGAGAAACCGTAGGGCGCCAGGTGCTCGCGCGCAAAGGCGGCGTTCCTGATAATGTCCTTCTCGTTGGATGCTCCGGCGTGGTACCACGTGCAGTACACCGTCGGTTGCGGCGGCAACGCGATGCGATAGTATCTCGCGACCGCGTCGGCATAGGCTTCCAGCCCCAGACGGGCATCGGCGAAATGCCCGACGACCAGCGTCTCCGATTTGACCGTCCGGCCCGGCTCAATCAGCAGCTTGCCGTAGTCGAGCCGCCCATCGACGACAGGTTTGCCATCCTTGACATCGGAGAACAATACGCCGCTGCCCCGGTCATGCGAGACCCAGCCGGCCACAACACCCGCTCGGCTGTCCGGCTCGACCACCGCCAGGAACGAATAGCTGCCCGGGTTGGCCTCGCCGCCCACCTCGGTCAGCCCAGCGGTTCCAAATGCGCGCAGGTCCGCCACGGGTTTGCCCAAATCCAGCGTCAGCCCCATCGCAGCAATGCGGTCCACCGTCCTGGCCTCGCTGCCCGGGTTGGCCAGTCGAGACGTCAGGACGGCGAACGGCAAGCCTTGAAACAACGCCAATCGGTCGGAGCCACCTGCGTCGTATTCAACCTCGATTGCCTCGCCACTTCCCCAGATCGTGTCGCTGACCTCGTGCCGCGTCGCCCTGCCTCCGCCCTCGCGCAGCAAACCTCGCTCGATGAACCGCGATCCGGACGGTTTCGCGATCGCCGCGAACGTCGCTTGTCCCGCATCGAATTCGACCGCCAGAAGCTCGTTCTCGATCCGCAGCACGTCGGCCGCATCGAGTGGCGAGACGATAAACACGCCGACGATCAGTATCGATACTCCCCACAGGCACCAGGCTTTGCGCATGGTGTGACCTCCGACAAGAGGACTCGTGACGAGGTGGTTCAACGAAAACGATAGACCGAAGGTGCGCCCCGTTTGGCACCGTCGAAAAGAATGAGGACCTCCGTATACTCCGGCCCGTCCTCCAGAATCGCCATGGCCTCTGCCTTGCCGGGTGGATTCGGAATCGATCCGATCTTCCGGACCGCGCTGCCGGGGCCGTCCCAGCGAAACAGGTCATAGCCGCGACGCTCCTCGTAATCCTCGGCTTGCAGGTAGACATCCGACGGTTCGGAACCGGCGTTGCCCGCGATGATCAGGAAGCCCTCTCTGGCCGCGACGATCTCACGAACGCCCAGCCCTTTACCCAGTGACAGCTTGTGCAGCGTGTATGCCGGACGCGAGACCCCCGAAAACACCGCCCCGGCCTCCACCTCCAGGACGAAAGCGTTCCCGTCCAGGTTGGGATTGCGCAGGCCGACGAACAGATGTCCCTGTCGGATCGCCAGCCCCTCGATGTTTACGCCCTTCTGCTGGAGAGGTTTGGCGAAATACGGACGCAGGATCGGGTCCGTTTCGAGAATCGGCGTAAGACTGGCCAGCGTGACGGCATTGCCCAGTGGCATCCCGCTGGTCGGGTCGACCTTCAGCCGGCAGATGGTATATCGCTTCGCCTGACGCTGTCCGCTTTTCTTGGCGACGCCGTGCGAGCCGACGATGTAGTAGCAGTCGCCCTCGGCGGCAATTCCCTCGATGTCGATCTCCTCGCCCGAGGGCAACAGCGAGATAGACCCTAACACATTCAGCGTCCGGCCCTCTCGCGACAGCTCAACCACCTGCACCGCCGCGCTCTCGTCGGCCCCGATCAGACACCGCGTTGGCGAGATGCACGCGATGCCGCTGAGGTCCTTGTCTTCGAGAACGGCGCCTTGAAAGGAATAGGATTCGACGAACTCGACGCCGTTCAGCGCGTCCGTACCGCCGCTCGACGACTGTGGAGGCGGGTCTTTCTCGGCACAGCCCTGCCCCGCGATCACCAGGGCCAGGCCACACACTCCCGATAGAGCAACCAACAATCGATAGCCAATTCCGTTCATATCGTGCGAACACCTCGTTGACCTTCTATAACGCGGCGAGACACGGCCGTCAACTCCGTTGTCCTGGTCGTTGACAGATCGAAAACCCTTGCCAACGAGCCCGCCGCTGAGTACACTCAGCCCCGAGAGTCGGGCGTCTGCCCCGTCTTCTCGGGCCCGTAGCTCAGCGGTAGAGCAGGGGACTCATAATCCCTTGGCCGCTGGTTCGAATCCAGCCGGGCCCAGTTTGGAACCACTTGACAACGCGAGAGTTACAGCACAGTCAGTGACATAGTCCAAGAGCCCGAATCCATTTCTTGCGTTTGATTCGGGTTTTCCAGCAGGATTCGGGGCCGTCTCTCGGGGCGGCCCTTTCCTGTTGCGCGCAAAGGCGTGTCGCGCTGACCAAGGCGAAGGAGAACAAAGTGGAGTCCGGCAAGGTCCACGGGCGGGGAAAGGTTTATCAGAAATCTGATGAACCTATCAAGCCTGTCGATACCGTAAAGGAAGCCGCCAAGTTGGCCGGAGTCAGCCACGATACCTTCCGCAAGGGCAACTTAGCAGAAATCTGACGACTTGCCGATCGGCATGCCTCTACGTAGAAGTATATCGAGCTGCTATACTTAATAGACCCGGAACGGCGGGAAAGATTTTTTGCACTTTTTTAGAAATCACAGTTGACGAGATGGAAGTCTTTGTTATCTTGCAAGTGGTTCTTGTTATCGACCGACCCCAGGCGGAGGCCGGACAGCGCGACATCGAATAGCGTTGACCTATGCTGCGGGCCGCAGCGCAGGCGGTAACATGCAGCCGACCTCGGGTTTGAGTCTCTACGTGCCGTAGGGATGAAGCTGAGCGTGCCGCTCAGCCGACGGGCTGTCGGGCAAGGGGCAACGTAGTTCACGAACGCAAACGTTGTCTTTTTCCTGGAGGCCCCGAGCATGGCCCGAGATACTCACAATCTGCACGTCACAAACCTTCCCAAACTTCTGACCGGCGACGAAGTCATGCGAGCCCTCGGCGTGACTCGCAAGTGGCCGGCGGCGTTCCTCTACAGGCTTAGGCAGAAGGGCCTGATTCGCGCCATTCGCGTTGGTGGGGGCTATCGCTATCCAGAAGACAGCGTCCGCGAACTTCTGCGCGGCGAAGTGGCTTAAGCTGGGGGTGGCGCATGGACACGGAACGCGAAATCCCCGTACTCGCCGTAGATATCGCCACGGCCGCGAAGATGATCGGCATGAGCAGGTCGCATTTCTACACGTGCGACGCCACGGGCGAGATCGGCCCGATCCCCATGCGATGCGGCGGCAAGCGGCTGTACTCCGTCGCCGAACTTTCGGCGTGGGTCAACGCCGGTATGCCGGCGCGCGGCAAATGGCTCGAAATGTGGCCTCAAATTCGGGATCACGCGCAAGAATCCGGCGGGATTGGCCTTCACGGGCTGGCGGGCGGGACAACCAAAAGATTGGTGGGCGGTTGCAGGGGGCGAGCATGAACAACTTCACTAAACTGTCGTCGGCGATCATCACGTCAACCATCTGGCAGGAGGACAATCCCACCCGGATCGTGTGGGTTACGATGCTGGCGACAGCAGACGCGTGCGGTCGCGTCGAGGGCAGCACACCCGGCTTGTCGCATATCGCGAGAGTGACCGTCGAGGAGTGCGAGCGAGCGCTTGACCGTCTGATGTCCCCGGACCCGTACAGCCGGACCAAAGAGCACGAGGGCCGGCGGGTCGAAGAAATCGACGGCGGCTGGCGAATCCTGAATTATGGCAAGTATCGCGAACGCCGGGATCCTGAGAAGCGGCGGGAGCAGAACCGGGAGGCCAAGCGCCGGCAAAGAGCAAAAGGCGCTGTCAGCAAAAAGTCAGCCAATGTCAGCCGAGATCAGCCGAGATCAGCCCAGGCAGAAGAAGAAGAAGAAGAAGAGAAATATACCCCCCCTACCCCCCCTGCCGCTTCGCGGCCCGGGGGAAGGAAGTCCTTTGTTCCACCCACGGCCAAAGAGGTCAACGCCTACGCTGCCGAACTTGGCTACAACAACTTTTCTGAGCCGAACAAGGGCGCGGAGTTCGTCGGCTACTACGAGGAGCGCGGCTGGCAGGACTCCCACGGCCGGCCGGTGCGGAACTGGAAGGCCAAGTTGCGGTCGGTCTGGCTCAGCAAGATGAAGAAACCCCAACGAGGCGACTTCTACTGGCTTCCCACGGAAGAACAGGTTGACGAAATCTATGCCCAGTGCGCGGAGGTGTCGGCGTGAACGTTGAACAGCAGCAACTCCGACGGGATCGGGCCGCACTGGTGGCCGAGCTTGAGCAGGCCGGGGCAACAGTGCGCGGGACCGAGGTCAAGTGCCCGTATCACGATGATCGGCACGCGAGCGGGTCGGTATGGCGGGATTCTGAAGGCGTCTGGCGATACAAGTGCCATGCGTGCGACGCCAGCGGCGACGTGTTCGATCTTCAGGCGCGAAACTCGGGCCGGGCCGTTGGCGACATTCTCAAAGGTGACAGGCAGCCGGTCGAGCGCGTCTTTCCCACCCTTGGCGACTTGCGGATTGCCGTGGCGCGTGGCGGGCAGATCGAATCAGAGCACGACTACGGCGGCGATTTTCTCGTTTTCCGACTGCGAACGGACCGGGGTAAGCAGTTTCGACAGTGTCACCCGGTCCCGGGCGGTTGGGTAATGAAGGCCCCGCCGAAGCCCTGGCCGCTGTACAACCGCGCGGGAATCGCCGAGGCCGAGCAGATCGTCGTGGTCGAGGGAGAAAAGTGCGCCGACGCGCTGATTGCTCTTGGCATCTGGGCGACCACGTCGCCTTGCGGGGCAGGCAAAGCCGCACACGCAGATTGGAGGCCGGTGGCTGGCAAGCCCCTGTACCTCTGGCCTGACAACGATGACGCAGGGCGTGCTCATATGCGGGATGTGAGGGGACAAGTGGCGAAGCAGGACCCGAAGCCCGTCGTGTGGATGATCGAGCCGAACGACCTGGACCTGGGGCAAAAGGAAGACGCCTACGACTTCATCGAGCAATGCCGGGTGGTCGGCGCGGATCCGAAAGCGGCGATCCTGGACGCTGTGAAGCGAGCGAGATCAACAGGGCCGATTGCCGACTACGAGCATCGGTTGCGACGAATCGAGTCGGGCGAACTGGCCTGCCTGCCTCTTCCGTGGCCGGAACTGGCGAAGCTCACGCGGTTCGGAGCGCCGGGGCGGTTGACGGTGATTGCGGGCCGGCAGGGTGCGGCCAAGTCGTTCTTCGCGCTCCAGCTTCTCCGGCATTGGCTCGAAAGGGGCATCCTGGCTTCGGCGTATTTGCTCGAAGGCGACGCCGGTGACCTGATGGACCGTACGCTTGCCCAGGCGTCGGGCATGGCCGATGTCACTGACCTGGACTGGCAAAAGGCAAACGCCGGGCAGATGAGGGAATTGACCGACACACATCGCGAAGAACTGGACCGGGTGGCGGCAGCGTCGATTGTGAGCGCTGGACTCGGACTCGAAACCCTGGACGACATCGCGGCATGGGTTGAGGCAGAGGCGAAAGCGGGACGGCGGGCAATTCTCGTTGATCCCGTTTCGGCGGCGGTTCGCAAGGGGCAACCGTGGGTGGCGGACCCCGCGTTCGTCCGACGTGTGAAGCGGGCAGCGATTGACCATGAGTGCTCGGTGGTCTTGGTCACCCACTTGGTCAAGGGCGGCGAGGAAGGGACACCGGACAAGGTGGCGGGCTCAGCGGCCTACGGTAGGTTCTCTGATTGCGTGCTCCAGATCATCCGCCACGACACCAAAACAAGCACCGTCAAGAGCCCTGTCGGCCGGATGGAGATCGAGCACGGGCAGACAATCTACATCGAAAAGGCCAGAGCACCGGGCACGGGTCTACGGGTGGCATACAGCCTCACGAAGGGGCTCACGTTCGAGGAATGCGGGGTCATTGTCTCAGCGAAAGGCAAGAAGAGATGAACAGCGAATCGGCATTGCCGGATGTACAGCGAACGGACTACGAAGAGGCATCTTTTCGTCGGGGCATCACGCACGCATTGACAATGGCGGGCGACCTTGTGCGGGCAGGGGCGTCGGCGAACGACCTCTATGAGATTTGCGATATGGCAATCGATTGGCGAAACGGGGCAGGCAAAGACTTCGCTACTCTGCACGAACTACTTGTGGCATGGCGGCAGAGCAAGGGCCGTCACATTTGAATGGGGGCACTATGGAAATACCTCTTTGGGCACGGCAGCTTCACAATATGCTTTTGCTGTACGAGAACGCCCGCAACGAGAAAGAGGAAAAGCTCTTCTCGTCGGCGGCCTGCGCGGTAATGCGTCGGCATATCCGTGAACAGTACAGGCTTGACGACAAGTACGCCCAGCGGCGTCGGCAGGCTGTCGGGCGTGGGCAGTAGGGAAGCAAAAAATGGCACAACTGACTCCGAGACAGGAAAGAGCCATTGTCGCTTTGCTCAAGGCCAGGTCGGTGCTGCTGGCGTGCAAACGGTCCGGGGTTGCGCGACGGACAATGGAGAACTGGCTTCGTACGCCGGACTTTGTGGCGGCCCTGAAGAGCGCGAGGCAACGAGTACATAGCAATTCGCTTGGTCGGCTTTGCCAGGAGTCAACTCGGGCAGCGAACATCCTTATCGACGGCATGAGGGGCAAGCCGATCACGAACATGCAGCGGTTGTGTGCCAGGGACATTTTGACATTCGCACGCGAAGGATTGAACGCGGACACCAGCCTTCGCGTTGACGAGATCGAAACGAAGCTCGAGCGCTTTCTTGGGGGGACCGACGCATGAGACGGCGATTGTCCAGAATCGGCAAGTTGTTGCATCGGGCCGAACGCGCGATGGGCAAGGAGGCCATGCGGGAGGATGTCCAGCGCTTCTACTCCACGGGTGAGAAGCCGACATCGGAACCGGCGGCGTCGTTCGTCAACTTGTTGCAGTCGTTCGACCGCATGATTGACGCGAGCGTCGGCGGGGGCGACTACGGCGCGGCCCGTGAGGCTTATGAGGCGGCCGTCTGTCGATGGGAGAAGGCCGAGAAGGGGATCTCATGGACGGCGTGAAAACCCAAGTCAAACGCAAGAATCGGCAGCTTTTGCTCTTTCCTGAGCCCCAGGGCGGTCCCACAAGAGAGGCGTCCTCCCTTGAGCGTCGCGAGGGGGTCGTGAAGGCGATGAAGGACTTCTACAGGGGACGTCGGAAGTGACATCGTCGCGTGAACTATCCCGATGGTATCCGCTTCGCGAACACGCCGAACAGAGACGGCTGTGGGAGTCCCCTTGCCGCTTCCGCGTCGCGGCGGCCGGTAGAAGGTCGGGAAAGACCGAACTAAGCAAGCGGGCCGGCGTCGCAAAGGCAATCGGTCCCCAGCGATTCGCGGATGCACGGTACATCTATGGCGGTCCCACATGGGAGCAAGGTCGCAGAATCTTCTGGTCGGACCTGAAGAAGTTGACTCCCCGGTGGGCGCTTCGCGGGCAAGACCCCAGGCGGGCAATCAGCGAGAGCGAACTGTCGATCCGGCTGGCGTCTGGCGCGGTGATTCAGGTGGTCGGTCTGGATCGTCCCCAACGCGCCGAGGGCACGCCGATTGACTGGCTGTGTGTTGATGAGGCGGCCGACGTGCGGGAAGAGGCGTGGACCGAACACCTTCGGCCGGGCCTCAGTGAGCGCGGCGGCGAAGCCTGGATCGTATCGACTCCCGAGGGCCGAAACTGGCTTTGGCAGTTATCGCAGCGAGCACAGGAAGACGCCACGGGCTTGTGGGATTTCTTCACGTGGCCGAGCAGCACAGTTTTGGACCCAAGCGAAATCGAGATTGCCAAAAGCGAATTGGATTCGAGAACCTTTTCGCAGGAGTATGAGGCGAGCTTTCTGGATGCGACGGGTCGGGTGTACTACGGCTTCCGTCGTGAGACTCACGCGGCGGAACGACTCCAGCACGATCCCGAATTGCCTCTCGTTCTGGCCTTTGACTTCAACGTCGCGCCGGGCGTCTGTGTGATTGCCCAGGAGCAGCAGTATCGCGGATCGAACGCGGCTGTCGCGGCGACGTTCACGGCGGTAGTCGATGAGGTTTACATTCCGACCGACAGCAACAGCCAAAGGGTCTGCCGCGAGATCATCGCGAGGTACGGTGGGCACTTGGGCGACGTCGTCTGCTACGGCGACGCTACGGGCGGGGCGAGGGGGACGGCCAAGGTGGAGGGCTCGGATTGGGAGCTGATCGAGAAGTCGCTGCGGCCTGTGTTCGGGCAGCCGCGAACGCGGCCGGGCCGGGGTGACTTCGAGGTTCGCATTCCGAACGCGAATCCCCGCGAGCGCGTCAGGGTAAACGCCATGAACAGCAGATTGCAGAGCGCCGACGGCCGGGTGCATCTTCTCGTTGATCCGGTCAAGTGTCCCCACGTCGTCATGGACCTTGAGGGTGTGTGCTATCGCCAGGGCACGTCCGAGATCGACAAGAAATCAAGCCCGACGTTGACGCATTTGTCGGACGCGTTGGGCTACTACGTGAACTATGAATTTCCGACAACGGAACACGTGTTTCAAGTGACACAGTTTTGATTCGAGCTTCCTGCTGTGGGCGGGCCGTCGTTCCACGGACGGCGCGGCGGCCTGCCCGATTTTATGAACGGCCCACGGGCCACATTTGAAAGGCACAAAAGATGGATTGCGTGATTGAGATTCTCTTGAGGGACACACACAACAGCGAAGCCGAGCGCAAAATCAAGGACATCATGGATCTTGCGAGCGACGGTTTCAAGGGTCGCGAGCGCGTCGCATTTGACGCGAGTGCCGATGCGTTGGGCACGTTGGCGTCGATGTCCGGTGGGACGGCGAAGGTGCGCGTCTGCAAAATCGAGTAGTCACATCTTGAATTGAAAGGGCCAGTAGCATGGATCTGAAGAATCTGGTTTTAAGGGGGTTTTCGACCTCCGAACTGTGTCGCGGCGGCGACGAAAAGACGCAATGCCCAAAGTGGCTGGGGCAGAAGGCTCAAACGGTTCTGTTGGAAAAGATGCGGGGCCTTGCGATTGCCGTCGAGGGCGTCAACCGGGACGAAAACCTGAGCGACGCGGGCAAGGCAAAGAAGCGGGCCGAACTCGGGCAAGCGGCCCTGGCAGAGATCGAGGGCAGCGTCGCCACGATCCGCGCCGCAATCGGCAGCAAGCTGAACACGGCGAAGTCAAAACTTGCCGAAGCGGGACGGCCGGCGGGACAGAGTGACATTGATCGTCTCGGGCGGCTCTTGGAGGTTCAAGGCGTGCGGCAACTGCTTCTTGGGCTGGACGGGCAGGCGCTTCTTGGGGAGCTTGTCCGCGCGACAAAAGAGGGCGACTCCGTGACATTCGATGCGATTGTCGGCTTGCCCACGTTCGTTCTGCGCGACAAGGGCCTCACGGGGGAGACGGTGGCAGCCGCCCGGCGGGAAATGTTGGGGCGGCTGGACCCGACGGCGATCAACGAGGCGGAAAGCGCTGAGCTAATGGCGACTCTCGTTGAGCAGAATCTCGAAGAGACGCAGCGGGCAATCCGCGATTTCACCGGGCTGCCAGAGCCCAGAACGATTCAGGTTTTGTAGGTCCCTGTAGTTGTAACTACTGGCCCAGGGCGGCGCGCCGGCAGGCGTTCGGCGCGCTGCCCAACTGTTTCTGTGAGGTTGTATGCCGCGCACGTGGGCATCCATCAGGGCAATCAAGCGGCACGTGGACAGCGACGTGCCGGCGGATCGTGAGCGGCTGGCAATCGTCCGTTCCCAAGTGGCCGACGTGTGCGACCGGGGCGGCTGGTGCTTCGTGTACTCGTATAACGACGGCCGGCACCATTACGTCCACTGGCTTGACGCGGTGGACCTTCTTTGGGAGCACAGGGCGACTCTGGCGGACGGGGTGAACGGCAACAACTTGGAAGTCGGCGGCCGGCTGTAGAAAAACGCAAGGGGCCTTCTGGAATCGGCCTTTTTAGGCGAAGAACGCGGATTCGCAAGAGAGAAATTCTCCCTTGCTGGCCGGATTTCTCTTGAGTGACATAATGGGATCGGCGACAATAAGGGCGTATGAAATCACAAGACTCAAACCAAGTTTTTCACCTATCGACATTCATGGCCGGGGACGGTCTACCCGTAAGGGCGACCGGGCTACTTGTGAGCCTCATACACCCCCGGCCGCTTTTTCAGAAAGAGGTGACGTATGAAATCACAAGCGCAAACCACACTTCCCGCCACTGTTGAGAGCTTGGAGAAGCTCGTCCGTCGCATCGTCGGTGAAGCGCTGCAATCCACGGCGGCGTTCTGCCGGCAGATGGACGAACTGCCCACCACGGGCGACGAGTTCTTGGACAAGGCCCTTGACGACCTGGACCCGGTCGCGCAGGTAGCAATCGTCGCACTGTTCGCCCGGCAGGTCCGCACGTGCATTGACGAGCAGCTTGACGCAGTCCGGGCGCGGCTCAAAGCGCACGTCGCCAAGTTCCAGAACCCTGACCGGCTTCGGGAACTGTGTGCCGACGCGGACAACGCGCCGGCTGAGGAAGCCTGTCGGTACTGGCTGGCGTTCGGTTCAAAGTAGGCGTCCATGCGGGGGCCGGCTGTGCGTTCTTCCGGCCGGTCCCCACTTTCGAGAGGTGGTGACTGATGGAGAACAGATCAGAGCAACGTCGGCGGGCAGTCCTTGAGGCACTTGCCCGGGCCATAAAGCCGCTGATAGCGGCGCGGGCGAAGGAGAAGCAGAAGGCTGGAGGCGGTAGCGGTCCTTCGGGTAGGCAGAAATCTGCACAACCGAGTAAGACCCGTGAGGAAGCCGCCGCACTGGCCGGCGTCAGCCACGACACCTTCCGCAAGGGCAAAGTGGCGCTGAATCACGGTTCGACCCCGACGCCAGCAAGGCCAGGAACCCCTGATCTTGGGGGCCAGGATCAACGAACGACCGACGGTGAGGCCCACGGGCAGGGTCAAGGGTAAAATCGTGGCTCCTGCACCGTGCGGGAGCCTCTGGCAACTTCTAACCAGAAGCAACAGGAGATTGAACCATGAGAGTTTTCAAGCCAAGTTACACAGTACCGCTTCCCGAGGGGGCGAAGATCCTCAGACGCAAGAACGGTAACGTCGCCAAGTTCACGAACGCCAGGGGCCAGGAGATCATCGCGCCGGTGTCCAAGAGCGGCAAGCGGGTCGCCCTGGAAACGAACTCCTATCACCTTGAGTTCAGGGACCACAACAATTTCGCGAGGCGGCTGAAAGCCTTCACCGATGAAGGGGCATCGCAGCGGGTTGCGGCCACGATTGAAGACCTGTTGGCGGCCAAGGGCAGCAGTCAGGGGATCAACACGGACCTGAGGCGACGGATTGAGGCCCTTCCCAAGACCATGCGGATGGAGCTTGCCAAGTGGGGACTGTTGGACCAGAAGGCCAACACGGCGACGAAACCACTGTCAGAGCTTATCACCGCGTTCGAAGCACACTTGAAGGCCAAGGAACGGAGCAGAAGCCATATCAGCAAGACGATCCACGATCTGCACACGATCTGCGAAGCCTGCCGGTTCGTGTTCTTCTCCGACATCGACGGCGGGCGACTCGAATCGTACCTCAGGCAGCGGCGCGAGGCCGGAAACTCATTCAGGCGGTCAAATCTGTACCTCACGGCCATGAAGATGTTCTGCAACTGGCTTGTCCGGGAGCGGGTCGTCACTGACAATCCGGTCTTCCATATCCGGCCCTTGAACGTCAAGCAGGATCGGCGGCGGGTTCGCCGGGCCTTGGAGGTCGATGAGGTTCGGCGGCTTTTGGCGACGACAGCGCAGTCTGCGGAACGATATGGTCTAACCGGGCCGGAGCGGGCTTTGGTCTACAAGCTGGCAATCGAAACGGGCCTTCGCCGTGGCGAACTATCGAAGATCACCGTCGGGGCCTTCCACTTCGACACGTTTACAGTCGAGATCGACGCCACGATCAGTAAAAACAAGCGGTCGGCCACCCTACCCGTCCGTCCGGACACCGCCCACGAACTACGGGCTTACTTCCAGGGCAAGCTGCCCACGGCCAAGGCGTTCAAGGGGATGCCGTGGGACACGGCCAATATGCTCCGTGCGGACCTGGAAGAGGCTGGAATCGACTACCGGGACAATCAAGGCCGGGTGTTCGACTTTCATGCCCTACGCGGGCAATGCGGCACGCTTCTGGCTCAAGCGGGCGTCCATCCAAAAACCGCACAGACGATCTTGAGGCACAGCGATGTCAACTTGACCATGAACATCTACTCGCACGTTCTCCGTGGGGCTGAATCGCAGGCGGTGGCTGCTCTGCCAGACCTGTCGATAGGTGGTGACAAGCAGGATGTCAGAACAGGCACGGACGGTCGATAGAATTCTTGTGTTTTTCTTGCGCCGCATGGGGACAACTAAGGGCGCGCAAGGACAAGTGAAGATGCGTGGCGGGGTCAAAACCACGTTTTCAGGCAAAAACCGAGGGTTTATGTCCGACTCATAATCCCTTGGCCGCTGGTTCGAATCCAGCCGGGCCCAGTTTGGGTCGAGGCTGGTCGCAGGGCGCGTGGCCGCAGGGACGAGGGCGCAAAAAATCTCAGGGCAGATCGAGGTTCGGTCCTGTAATCGCGACGGTTCTCGCAGAGGAGGACAGACGGGACGATTTCGGGCCAGCGCGCGTCGTTTATTCCTGCTTCTGCGCTCTGGCATCAGGTATAATCATGGCTGGTCAAGGACAAGATCGCGAGCGCTTGTCCCAGGGGTGGGAATCATTACAAAACGCAGCGCGGGATCTGTGTCTATCCAGATCACAGGCCGCGCGACACTGTGGGGGTGTTGAAATGAGCATGACCGTCAAGCGAACCTTTCTCAGCACGATTGTCCTTATGGCTGTCCTCAGCGCCGGCGCCAGCGCCAATCCGGTCTTCGTCGACGATTTTGAGGGTGACCTGTCCCTGTGGACCGGCAAAGACGGAGGGGCACACCACGGCATCATCGTGGCCGACCCCTTGAACGCCGGCAACGATGTTCTGTCGTTCACCGCGATGAACAGCGCCGGAGACATCTTCACAGTCGCTGGCTTCGATCTCGTAGCCGGCCAGGCGTACACCGTGTCCTTCGATTACCTTGGCCTGCCCAATCAGATCCCGGGCGGTTCCGGCGGATTCGCGGGCCTCTCGCAAGGCTATCCCGGGAGCCATTTCTGGTACTATGGCACCAACACGACCAGCGGCGCCGCTCCGATCCTCATCGACGACGGGCAGTGGCACACCTACACGTATGAGCTCACCGCTCCGACGAAGGTCGGAAGCAGCATCCATCTGATGTTCGAGGACTTCCGGTACTCCTCGGCCAGCGTAGCCGGAGATGCCTTCTTCGACAATGTCCAGATCACGACCGTTCCCGCTCCCGGCGCGGTGCTTCTCGGTTCCATCGGGTTGGGATTGACCGGCTATCTCCGCAGACGCAAAGCGCTCTGATCGGGTGTCCGAGCCCGCACGCACTCGCCTTTCCAGGGGCGACCGTCATATCACGGCCGCCCCTTTTTTCATGCGCGCCGAGGTGCTGCCGGTTGCCAGGATCTGCATGCGGCGGTATCATGCCAATCCGATAGTGCTTGCCTCGCTTGGGGGTTCGACATAAAGCGGTTCGGCAACGGCTGAACGATCACGGAAGGTCGCAAAGGAGAAGATGAACATGCTATACTACGATTGGCAATTCGCCGAGCGGATTCAGTGCAGTCTCGAAGAGAAAAGAGAGTGCTTCGACCTGATTATCAGGCTGCGGAAGTACGCGTCGATCATACGAGAGGAAGGTTTTCTGGCCCTGGAGGAGGAACTGAAGAACATCGACGATGAGTTTCTGGCGATCAGCATCCAAATGGGAATCGACGGCGTCAGTCCTGAGCTGTTTCGCGACATCCAGGAACGCCGCATCCTGGTCGACAACTGCAAGGGCAAGGAGCTGCTCAAGCGCGTCATCATCGCAGAGGCCATGGCGTCCATCCTGAGCGAGGACACCTTCAAAGTCTTCCACTACAAGCTCCTGTCCTATCTGGGGGAGCACGGGCACCGGTGGGCCAAGGAACAGCAATTGGATCTGATCGGCAAGGGCCGCTGACCGTGCCCGCGGCCCATCTTGGCGTACGGGTCGATTGGCCGTCCTTCCACCGACAAATCCCAGAGAGAACCACGTGCCGCCGGAGAGCAAATTCCTCACCGACGTCGCACCACTCCGGCGGAGCCACGATTTTCTCGGACGCCATAGAAAAAGACGCCGGCACCTTGTGAATGGACCTTGCCGGAGACACATCCGTCGATTAGCCTATGTGGTTCGCTACGGCAAACCGCGCGGGTGGAATCGACAGCGCGGGCACTTGGGTGTCGCAGTCAAGGATGGTCGGCATGAAACAGCAGAGCAGGGTTCCCGTCGCCATGCGGGTGCGTGATGTTCGGCCACGTGGGAGTACCTCGCCATGCCGCTGGTGACCCTCTGCCTGCGAATGCATGAACCTTTCCGTCTGAACCCGGACGGCACGACGTTTCTCTGGGACGAGCAGAACCGGAACACCTTCACCCACCGCGCCGAGCACTGTTACCTTCCGACCCTGCGTCTGTTCACCGAGCTTGTGAAGACGCATGTCGATTTCAAGATCAGTTACTGCCTGTCAGGCACCTTCCTCGAACAGGCCGAGCAGTACGACGCCCGAGTCCTCGGCGCGCTGGCGGAGTCGTTCGACGCCGGTCGTCACACCCGCCAGGTCGAGCTTCTGGAGCAGACGTACTACCACTCGCTGACGTCGTTCTTCTCCGACAAACGACAGACGGAATTCAAAGAGCAGGTTTCCCTCCACCGCCAGAGGATCCACGATCTCTTCGACGTCCGGCCGACGGCGTTTGCCAACACCGAACTGCTCTACAACAACGAGTTCGCCAACGTCGTGGCCGACATGGGATACCACGCGGTCCTCTGCGAGCCGTGTGCGAAGATGATCGACGGGCGCACCGGCGAACCGATTGCCGGCGATCACGTCTTTCGAGCCAAGGGACGCAACGGGCGGGCGCGCAAGCTCGCCGTGCTGCCTCGCAACACCCGACTGACCCGGGAACTGGTCTCGCGTCTGGGCACGTTGTCGTTCACCGCTCGAGAGTACGCCGCACAGATTCGCCAGGCCCAAAGCAAAGTCGCGGTGGTCGCATGCGACTTCCCCCTGATCGAACAGGGAACGCTCGCCTATGAGCAGATGGAGACCTTCTGGAGGGGACTGCACGAGGAATTCGCCGAACATGTCGATGTCATGGCGGCCAATCCCAGTGAGATCGCGGAATGGTTCCAGATCACCGATTGCCCGATGATCGACTGCCCCTGTCCGAATTGCCTCTGTGAGACGGGCGAAGGCCTCCGCGGTCCGGTCCTGCTGCCGTCGCAGGTGCAGCGCGTGCTGTTCAAGCGGGTCGAGGACATGGAGGCGCAGGCCACCCTGGCCGGCGGGGAGCTCCAGCGCAGGTTCCGCTATCTGACCACGTCGGACCACTGGCGATATCTCCAGAGCGACGATCCCTCGCAGAACCTCCGATGGGCGGCGAGCAGCCCGTACGATTCGCCTGCTACCGCCGCGTTTGCGCTGACCCACGCCACCGACGAACTTTTCCATGCCATCCGGAACTTCAACATCCGTCAGGAAAGCCATCAGACGCCGGTGATCATCATCACTCCCGAGACGGCTCGCCTGCCGTCGGAGGGGATGGGCCAATTCGCGCGCTACGTATCGGGCAAGAGCGGCGGACTGGGCGAGGTGATCTCGGCGTTGTGCAAGGGGCTGGCCGAGAGACGCATTCCCGTGCACTTGATCACGATGAACTTGACTCGGCGCTTCCGTGAGGAGGCGGGACTGAGCGAGACGGAGTGGATTCAGAAACGTCACCAGATGAATCCGGAGAACGTTCACCTCGTCAGCTCGGCGGTCTTCGAAGGCTATCGCAGCGCGTATGACGGATGGCCGCTGGCCAATGCCGCGGAGTTCCAGAGGCAGATCGTCAACACGTACATCAAGGAGATTCGCAGCAAGTACGAAGGCCGGGCCATCCTGCACACGAACGACTGGATGGCCGGCGGGGTTGCGGCGGCATACGCCCACCTGCGCCGCACCCCGATTCTGCACACCGTCCACAACACGCACACGGGCCACATTCCGCTGGATATGCTCTACGGCGTCAACCTGGAGAAGCTCTGGAACGCGCTTTACATCTCCGTCGATCAGCAGAAACGATGCATCGATTCTCATGCGACGGCGATCAAGAGCGCCACGAAGGTCAGCTACGTTGGGGAGAGGTTCCTCAAGGAGATCGTGGAGGACTACTTCCTCGACCGGCCGATCATCCCCTGGAGCGTTCGGGAAGAGACGAAAGTCAAGTTCCGCAATCGCTCCGTGTGCGTGATCCCCAACGGCATTTCTCCCGACGTGTTCCCGGAGAACCAGCCGGAGAATCCCGATCCGGATGCGCCCGGCCTGGCCAAGCGATACGGACCGTTCGACAACATCCTTGCGGCCAAACGCCTCAATCTCCTGAAGTTCCAGCAGAAGATGGGTCTGATTTCCGATCCGGAGGCCATCCTGTTGTACTGGCCGTCGCGCCTCGATCCCATGCAGAAAGGCGTCGAGCTGTTCGAGGACATCGCCGGCAGATTCGTTTACCAGAATCCGGACGTGCAGATCGCGGTGGTAGCAGACCCCGTCGGCGGCGACAACACCCACGCCGAGATCATGGGGCGGATCGCCTGTGCTTCCGGCGGCCGGATCGCCTATCGCCGGTTCGATCATCATCTGAGCATGCTCGGATACGCGGCGGCCGCCGACGTCTTCGGAGCCTCGCTATACGAGCCGTTTGGGCAGATCGACGTTGTCGGCAACATCCACGGAGCGACAGCAACCAACCGAGACACCGGCGGCTACAGCGACAAAATCTCCCAGCTCAGCCTTCGCGCCTGGGGCGCCCCGATCGACAGCGGCAACGGCGTGCTGTTCCGCACCTACGACAGCGGCGGCCTCTGGTGGGGCCTGAGCAAAGCCGTCGAGCATCTCCGTTACTTCAAGAACCATCCGCGGGAGTGGGAGAAGCAGATGCGACGGATCATGAACCAGGCGAGGAAGACCTGGAGCCTGGACAACATGGTGGCCCGCTACATCACCGCCTACGAAGAGCTCAACGACGGCAAGCCCCTCGTGTAGGGTGTAGGCGGACACCGTACAAGCCTCGTGGCGTTGCATCAGCAGGATGGATTCCGATCGCTCTATTGAACCGTCAGCACACTCACGCTCCGAGCGGGCAGCGTCCCTCGGATCGCACCGTTCTGGACCCTCAGTCCGTTCAGCTCGACCGGCTTGACGGCTTCGGGCTCGCCGAAGGTGTTGTGGGCGTTCATAGTCTGGGCGGTGAGCACCCTTCCCGAGACACGGCCGGCCTGGGCCCCTTGCAGCTCGCAGACAAACTCGGCCGGCTTCTGGGCGTCGAGGTTACAGACGGTGATGTGGATCGCGCCGGACTTCGCTCGCGAGGCGGACGCCACCAGAGACGGCAGTTCCTGATTGCCACGTCTGTACCCACGGCAGGTCAGGTCGCTCGGCAGATACGTGGCGCCCTGGTGGACCTTGTACATCTCAAACACATGGTACGTGGGCGTGACGATCATCCTGGGCCCATCGGTCAGGATCATCGCCTGGAGCACGTTGTTCGTCTGGGCGATGTTGCCCATGCGAACGCGATCGCAATGCTCGTTGAACGCGTTCAGGAAGATGCCCGCCGAGACGGCATCGCGCATCGTATTCTGCTGGTAGAGGAATGCCGGGTTCGTGCCCGGCTCGGCGTCCCACCACGTCCCCCACTCATCGACGAACAGCCCGATGCGTCCGCGCCGGTCGAACCGGTCCATGATTTCTGTGCTCTTCTTGAGCAGATCGTAGATCGTCAGCGTATTCTTCATCAGGACGAACCACTCGCCTTCGTCGAACTGCGTGGCGCTGCCCTTGTCGGTCCAGTTGCCGGAGGCTCGAACATAGTGATGCAGGCTGATCGCGTCCATGTGACGGGCAGCGCGTTCCAGGACGGTGGTCAGCCAGCGGTAGTCGTCGCTGCTCGGGCCACAGGCGACCTTCACGACGGCGTTGCCGGAATAGCTGCGAACGTAGGTTTGATAGCACTTGTAGAGATCGGCATAGTATTCCGGCGTCATATTCCCGCCGCAGCCCCAGTTCTCGTTGCCCACGCCGAAGTACTTCACGCGCCACGGCTTCTCGCGGCCGTTCCTGCGGCGGAGATTCGCCATCTCGCTGTCGCCGTCAAACGTCATGTACTCGACCCAGTCCTGCATCTCCTCGATCGTGCCGGACCCGACGTTGCCCGCAATATAGGCCTCGCAGCCAAGTTGCTCGCACAAGTCGAGAAACTCATGGGTTCCGAACGCGTTGGTCTCCTTGACCATTCCCCAGTGGGTGTTCACCATCGACGGTCGCTGATCGCGAGGACCGATTCCCTCCTTCCAGTGATACTCGTCGGCGAAACACCCGCCGGGCCAGCGCAATGCCGGGATGTCGAGTCTCTTCAGGGCCTCGACCACGTCCGTGCGAATCCCGCGCACGTTGGGAATCGGCGAATCCTCGCCGACCCAGAAGCCTTCGTAGACACACCGGCCCAGGTGCTCGGCGAAGTGTCCGTAAATCTCGGGCGAGATCGTGTCTTTGCCCTGATCGGCATGGACGACCAGGCGGTTGACAGCGGTCGCCTCGGACGACACCGTCACGGCGGCTCTCGCTCCCGCGGCAAGCAGCGCGACAATCCCAAGACACGCCAGAATATGCAGGACCTTCTTCTCCATGATCGTCTCTCCTTTGGTGGTTATCATCTTCGTCGTTCCAGCATGCGACTCGCTGCAAGTCACGGTCTGGAGTGAAACTCGTATCGCCCCGACTGGACGGCATAGACCGCCCTTCCGTGTTCGCGACGCACGAACGTCACGCCGGGACTGCTCTCGGCCGGGCGACCGCCCTCCGCAACCGCTGCGTCCGCTCCCACAGGCATGAAGACTGTGGCAGTCGTGTTGGCGGGGATAGCGGCCTTCAACGTGAACCGGCCATCCGTCCGATCCCACTGGACGGCGATCTTCCCGTGCAGCGAGTCGTAGTTCGCCTTCGCCCACGTCACATCGCCAACCGGCTGCGGATGGATGACGATCTTCCGAAAGCCGGGGCCGGCCGGGTCGCTCGCGATCCCGGCCAGGTCATGATAGAACCATTCCATGATCTGGCCCAGCATGAAATGGTTGTGCGAAGAGCTTCGCCGGGCGTCCCAGGCCTCGGTCAGGCTGGTGGCGCCCATTTTGAGCTGGTATCCGTAGCCAGGCTTGTCGGACTGGTTGTTCAGATCGAAGATCACATCGGAACGCCCTCCGGCCGCCAGGGCGCACAGCAGATAGCGATAGCCCACATCGCCTGCGGTGATGGCATTGCCCCTCTGGCGCACGTCGGCGACGATGGCGTCGAGAACGGATTGCCTGTGCTCAGTCTCGGCCAGTCCCATCACCAGCGCGATCGCGTTGGCGCACTGCGAGCCGGTGGCATAGCGTCCCGCCGATTCGTCGAAGAATGCCGCATTGAACGCACGCCGGATTTCGGCGGCCAGCGCTCGATAACGTTCGGCGTCCTCGGTCTTGCCTAACAGCGTTGCCGTCTCCGAGAGAATCCACGCGTCGTAGAAGTAGAAGGCGGTCGCGGTCAAAGGGATCGGCGTCAACTGCGCGTAGCCCGGCGGATTGGGACCGATATCGTACCAATCGCCCAAACCGTGCGAGACGACGTGATTCTTAGCTTTGCTCCCAAGATAGGCGACGTATCGTGCCATGTTGTCGTAGTAGCGACGCAGCAGTTCGGTGTCCCCCGTCCACTCGTACTGCTGCCATGGCACCAGCACGCAGGCGCTGCCCCACTCGGGCGAATCGCGGAACCCGCCGTCGAAGACGACGTATTCCGGCGCGATGTCGGGGACGAGGCCGGAGTCGAGCTGCGAATCGGCCATGTCGTTCATGCCCTTGGCGAACAGCCGCATCAGGTCGAATTCGTACCGCAGCGAGGGGCCGTTCAGGTGATATTGCTCCAGCCAGCCGAGCTTCTCGCGGTGCGGACAGTCGGTCATCACGCTGACCATGTTGCTGCGCTGGGCCCATCGTATGAGCGTGTGGATGCGATTGAACAGCTCGTTCGAACAGGCGAATTCGCCCACGGGCGGCGCCGAGGAATGCACCACCACGCCCTCCAGCGACTCAATGACAGGCCGCTCATCCCGCCCTTCTGCGGGAAGGCACTCGACCTGGAGATAGCGGCTGCCGTGATAGGAGAATTTAGGGAACCACGTCTCGGCCCCCGTGCCGGCGAAGGTGTACTGCCAATAGGCCTGTCCCCCGCCACAAGAACCCCGATCAACGGAGCCATCGTCCTTCAGCAGTTCGGCCGGAGTGATCCGCACGGCCGAGCCGGCCGGACCTGTCGTCTTGAGGCGAGGCATGATGCTGGCGTTTTGGCCCAAGTCGTACACGGCGACGCCCGGCCGGAGTTGCCTGACCGAAACCGGCTCAAGCACATCGAACGCCCGGATCGGCGCTGCCGCACAGGACAGGCCTTTGAGTGCTCCGCCCGGCCCATCCACTTCCTGCGCGACCGGCCACCCTAAGTCGTCAAAACCGGGGCGGTCCCAGCCGCGAGGTTCGAGGCGGGCATCATAGTCCTCCCCGCCAAAGACGCACGAGAACGTGATCGGGCCGGGATGCGTCCGCCATCGCCCGTCCGTACCAATGGTTTCCACCGCGCCATCGGCGTATTCCAGCCGCAGGTGGCAGATCGCTTTGAGCGGACCGAACGAGCCTTTGAACTTGATGTAGCGCCCACCCCGGACGTTGTACATGCCGTTGCCCAGCATCAGACCGATCCCGTTGTCGCCTTCCTGCAACAAGGGCGTCACATCGTAGGTGTCATACAGACACGTCTTGTCGTACTTGGACCAGCCTGGCGCCAGCAGGTCCTCGCCGACCCTGGCGCCGTTGATCGACATCTCGTAGTGACCGAGGCCGCAAACGTGCGCCACCGCTCGACGCAGAGCATGTCTGACAGCAATTCCACGGCGCAGCAGGAGCGATTGGCTGTCGGTGGTCGAACCGATCCAGTGCGCCCGCCAGTCGCTTTCATCGAGCAGGCCCATCGTCCACGACGCCGGCTCGCTCCACGTCGAGGCGTTGTCCTGTTCGTCCCAGACCCGCACTTTCCAGAAGACCTGTTGGGAGGACGCCAGCTTCCGGCCGCGATAGGCAACATGCGTCGTCTCGCCCAAGGTGACTCTGCCGCTGTCCCAGAGGTCGCCTTCACCGGCCGCAAGGCGTTCTGCTGAGGAGGAAGCGAGAATCCGATAGGCGCTCTGCCGCCGGCCCCGCGCATCGCTTTCGAGCTTCCAGGACAGACGCGGGTTCGACACATCGACACCCAGAGGATTCTCGGCATACTCGCACGTCAGTCGAACGATCTTCAGATCCGCAACTGCGCCGTCGTTCGTGTCGGCCGGCGCCGGCCGGTTCTTCTGCCACTTGGTATACTCCGAGGCCAGGGGTCGGCCCCAATCGCCATACCAGGCATATCCGTTGCGGCGTTCCGCCTCGATCTCGGCAAGGCTGTACTTCTTGACACCGTCGCGTCCGCAGAAGATCGGGCGATTCGTCTCGATCTCGTAGAACCTCGCCCACAGAGGCTGCGCATCAACGTCTTCGACGATGACCTTGTCGCCGTCAACCCGGGTCTGCCGGATGCCGCTGAGCTTGGCGCTCTCGAACCACGCGACGCCGGCGGCGACGGCCTCGGTAACTTCCGGACTCGGATCGTCCAGATTCATGAGGAACCGGAGAATCCCGGCGCTCTCGGCGCCGCTGAGAGAGACCAGTTCGTACGTCCGGCCCGGACGCGGGCTGTAGTCGATTTCGTCGTGCTGCGCGCACCAGGCGGTCCGTTTGCCATTGACCACAACCTGGCACTTGAGGACGCACTGAACGCCCTGGTTGACGGCGGTGCGTACCGCTTCGCGTCGAGCGGGGTCGACGAATCCATAGTCCGTCGACGTCGCCACTTCGCGCAGGAAGTCCATCAGGCGGATCATTGTCCCATCGTTGAACGTGATGTGACGCGGATAGCCTCTGCCGGGCGGATAGGACTGCGGCCAGCCTCCGGTTGGATACTGGGCTTCGAGGATGTGATCAAGCCCTCTGAGGAACGCCTGCTCGCAACGGCGATCCCCGGTTGCGCGGAAAGCTCTGGCGAGAAACCGCAACTCGTCTACCGTTGCCCCGTTGTCGAACGTCCCGTCCAGGTTGTCAGGGTCGCCGGAGAACGCGCGAGACATCGTATCGACGTTCTTGGGCCAACTGCCCTGCGGCGATTGCCACGATAGAATGTTGTCCGCGATGCGAATTCCCTGCTCGCTGCGAAACCACTGGTCCGGCTTGCCGCGATAGTCCGACCAGGAAGGTCTGGCCGAAGCCCGCGAGCAGGCCGCTGCCAGGATTGCGATAAGCGCACACACGCCGGCATGTCTGATCCTGTCCATCTTTGCTCCTATGGCCCTTCAATCTCCTCGGTCGCTGTTTCGACATTCCGATAGGGCTCCACGTCTCCGGCCGCCGCATCCCGTGGCGTCTCGCGCAGAACCGCTAACTCGGCCAACGCGCAGGCCGTATCGTCCGCGAAGCCCGACAACGCACGCAATTTCAGAAATTTCGCCTCGATGCTTCGTCCGAACCCGACCTGCTGCGGCTCAAACGTCGATTCCAGTTCGCCTCGCGTCACTTCCTCCCACAGTTCCCCATCGTCACTGACTTCGATGGCATATTCGCGGATGTCCCCTTCGTGGGCCCGGTGATTCTGCCTGGCCATGCACAGCAACCCGGTCATCGCAGTCGGTTGGGCGAACTCGATCGTCAGTTCATACGGATGGCGCGTCTGCCGGTCGCGACCGCCGCCAGCCAGCCAACAGGTGTTCGGATTGCCGTCGACGGCATAGCCGGCGCGGCTGCCAAACGCCTCCTTATCGGCCTTGGCGCTGGCGCCGAGCTTGGCCATGATCTGGTTGTCGAAGAGAAAACTGCGAATCTGAGCAGGTGTCACCTCCACAGCCGGATCGAAGCGGCCGCTCGACATGTACGTCAGGAGACTGTGCCGCAACTGGCGCGCAGCGGGCCGACGGTCAAGCTCCGACTCCAGATCGGCCGAACAGACCATCAGCTTGCCCGCCCCGACGCGGCACTCGAAGACCAGGCCCAGTTTGTAGTTGCGATACCAGTCGTCGATGACCTGGACGATCGGTCCCAGATCACGGCTCAATCGGTCCAGATTCATCGCCCGGCACGCCGGCTGCGTCACATCCTGCCACTGCCAGTCGTAGTGGAAGTCCGTCGGGAACTGCGCCAACGCCGGATGATTCGGGTCGCACAGAAGGCCCAGGAACCGGTCCCATCCCGGCCCCATCAGGCGGTTCCAGAAGATCGGCAGCCGACCCACCGGCGGGCTGTCCCAGCTCAGTTGGTGGTACGGCGGAAGAAACAGAACCTTGCCGCCGGCAGCCAGTTTCTTCTCGGCTTCTGTGAATGAGCGGGTCACCAGCACATCCGCCGACGTCCCGGCAGACACGCGGGCCGGATAAACCCAGAAGTCCCAACCGTTCTCGACCGACTCCTTGCCCGCCAGTCCGAGCACGAGGCGACATCTCTGTGGCGCCTCGAACGTGCTCAGATTCATCGAAAGACTCTGAATGGGAATCGCGGTGCCCAGAGGGACCGTCATCGCGGCAAACTCCCCCGAGACCACCGTCTTGCCCTTGGCGTCGATGATCCTGAACACGGGCGTGACATTCTCCAGAGGCGACCGGCCGAAGTGAGCGATCTCAAACGCCACGTTGAGGTCGTCCGCGGTCGTGTAGACCGACCCGCTCATCCGCGCCAGCGGGACCGTGACACTGCAGAACCGCCTGAATTCTTCGGGTGAGATATATCCTTTCGACTGCCAGAACACGTTCAGCGGCCCGACCACCGCCGTGCCCTGGCCCGGGTAGTCGTGCAGATCGAGCAACTGGAACCCGCCCATGCCCGGCGTGCGCAGCAGCGCCTCGATCTCCTGCTTGTAGCAGGCCACCTGGAACCGGCCGCTGGCCATCAGGAAATCGCGGGCCTGGTCCAGCATGCCATGCTCGGTGAGGGATTCGCGAACGATCTCGTAGCTCCTGAGCTTCAGCGCGCCGGTGTACCGGTCGATCTCCGAAAGGTCGGGGTAGGCGCACCACTGGCCGGTCTCGTGCGAGATGACGGGATAGTTGGTCCCTTCGAGCGAGGCGCGGTAGTCGCGTCCGAACCAGCCGCTGTCGCCACGGAAACGGTACGAGCCGATGCGAATCGCAATCAGGTAGTCGATATGGTCGACCGGCCCGGGCCGCTCGCCGTAGTAGCGTCCAGTCTGTGTCGTGTAGATGCGTCGGCTGTCCTTCCTCTTCCACTCGAGCAGCCAGAGCGTGAGGATCTGCTGCCAGGGTCCGGCCGGCTCGTTGCCCGAGGAGAGCATCACGAACGAGGGATGGTTGCCATACGCTGCGACGATCTGCTCGGTCTCACGGTAGAGGAATTCCTTCATTCCGTCGTCGCGCGACGAATACTGGCCCCAGTTGGAACACTCCGGTTGCAGGTAGACCCCCATCTCGTCGGCCGCAACGAACGCCGCTTCCGGCGGGCACCACGAATGGAACCGCACGTGGTTCAGGCCGTAGTCCTTCACCACCCCGAACACCTTCCTCCACGATTCGACGTCTGTCGGCGGATAGCCCGTCAGAGGAAACGTGCAGCCTTCGTGCGTTCCGCGAAAGAAAGTCTTTCTGCCGTTGACGTAGAATGTCGCGTTGCGGCTCTCGATCCGACGCAGCCCGACGGCCAGCTCGCGTTTGTCGTCCGCCTGATCGCCGCTCAGGGTCAACGTCACGTGGTGCAGCGCCGGGTCGAACTCGTCCCAGAGCCGGGCATCGTCGCCGAAGGACACCTCCAGCCGGGCCGAACCTCCGCCAACATCCCACTCGACGGGCACGCTCTTGCCTGACGCCGACAGCGTACCTTTGCCGGGCCGGCCGGTGATATTGCCCAGCGTCACCTCGATGCGTGCGGTTTTGCGTTCGATGTCCGTGTAGACCCGCGCATCGTCGATCCATACCGGCGTCGTCGATCGGAGCACGAGGCGGCCGGCCGGCCCATGCCAGTTCGTCTGCGTCGAGTCCGTGATGCTGTGCGCATCGCGGCGGACGTCGACGAGGTAGCGATTATCGACGCGAACGCTCAGCGTGTAGCGTCCCGGCTCCAGGATGCCGAGGTCGTAGACGTGGGGCGTCCCCAGACTGTCGTTGACGCCGATCCACTTGTCGTTGACCCACAGGGCGCTCGACCAGTGGACCCGCTCGAACGACACCTCCGCGCGACGGCCCTGCCAGTCATCCGGGATGATGACGTCCCTCTGGTACCAGGCGACGCCGGTATACTTGCGTTGCGGCTGGGGCCAGAACGGGATCTTCACGTTGCCGGGCAGGGCGTGCCTCTTGAATTCCTTTCGCAAGTACCAGTGCGGATCGTGCAGGCCGCTCATCCATTCCGTTTCGGCGGTGATCTCGTCGCCGTAACCACCATCGCGCAGCGCCCCAGGCAGGCGAATCGGATCGGACAACTCCCGCGCAAACCACTCCTCGTCCACGCCGACGTCCTCGCGATCCAGCGCTACGGCCCACGCCCCGCCCAAGTCGATCGAACCGGTAGATGCCAGGTTCGGTTCGCCCGCGGCATGGGCCGGCGCCGCAACCGACAGGCATATCGTCGCCAGCGCCGCGAACGCACACCTCCAAGTCACTGCCCTCATATTCGTCCTCCTCTCAACTCTCACGACTCATAGCAGACATCAAGAGCTTTCCCTGCCGTCGCTACGGCAACGACGCCACTCGCGGCCAGCCGTCTTCCCATACCATCGTTGAGATTTGCAGGTGGCTCCGTCCCGTCGTCGCATCGTAGGCGTGGAACACGAGATAATCGGTGCCCGCTTCGTGAAACACCGCCTGATGGCCGGCGCCGCGCCAGGCCCCACTGGTGGCCTCGATGACCAGCGTGGCGCCGCCTTCCATCATGGGCGTGCCATCCTTGTCCGCGTAAGGCCCGGTGACGTCACGCGAGCGGCCGACGCGGACGTTGTAAGTGCTCTTAGGCCCCCGGCAGCAGAAATCGAACGAGACGAACAGGTACCAGTAGTCCCCATGCCGGACGATGAACGGCGCCTCAATGGCGCCGGTGACCGGAGGCGTCTGATGCGCCCCCGATCGCGGACGGCTCGCCAGCGAGTACAGCGTCGTGTCTTCCGCCGAGAGCTTGCCCGTCTCGGGATCGATCCGCCTCATCTTGATGCCGCTCCAGAAGCTGCCCCAGTTCAGCCAGACCCGGCCGTTGGCCTCCACCACGATATTGCCGTCGATGGCGTTCCAGTCGTCCTGGCCCTCTGTCGAGCGGACCACCATGCCCCGATCGACCCACTTGTACTTCGGGCTGTTCGGGTCGAGCGTCTCGTTGACCGCCAGCCCGATGGCCGAGCTGTTCTTTCCGAACGTCGAGACCGAGTAGTACAGGTGATACTTGCCGCTGAAGAACGAAATGTCCGGCGCCCAGGTCCCTTGCGTGCCCGGAATCTCCTTCGGCGCCCATTCGGGCAGCTCCGCGAACACGTGCCCGATCCTGCGCCAGTCCCTCAAGTTCCTCGACATGTGGATGGGAACGCAGTTTCGTCCCCGCCGACCACCGGTGGCGAAGACGTAATAGGTGTCGCCTTCTTTGATGATGACCGGGTCGTGCACGCCGGTGTCGCCGCTGAGCTGGAGCAATTGCGGCTCGGCCGCAACGCAGAACGACACCCCCATTGCCAACACTGCACACAGCACAAGATGCACCTTCACGCCGTTCATCGTCGTCCACCTTCCATCGTTTCCCGTCTCATCGTCTCAGCGGCCATCCCAGCGGTACGTCTGCCCCGCCGCGATGTCCACGTCTCGAATCACGTCCCCATAGCGCAGCCGGCACGGGTTGCCTAGCCGCGAATGGATTGTCGCCGCAACGAGCTTGCCATTGACCCATTCGATGGCCACCTCGAACCCACCCTTGGCCCGCAGGCCTCTGATCGAGCCGGTGGTGAAGGCGCGGGGCAGCGCGGGCAGCAACTCGATCTCGCCCGTCATCCTTGCCGCCTCGAAACGCGTGCGGCTCTGAAGCAGCATCTCACCGATTCCCGAGGTCCCGCCGAAATTGCCGTCGATCTGGAACGGCGGATGCGCATCGAACATATTGGGATACGTCCGATCCGGCCCGAGCAGCAGCTTGAGAATCTGATACGTGTGCTCGGCGTCCTGGAGCCTGGCCCAGAGGTTCAGCCGCCAGCCGATGCCCCAGCCGGTGGCGTTGTCGCCGCGAATCTCCAGCGACTTGCGGACCGCCGCCGCCAACTCGGGCGTGTCGTGTACGTTGATCTGATCGCTCGGATACAGGCCGTACAGGTGGGAGACGTGGCGATGATGGATGTCGCCCGCCTCCATGTCCCAGTCTTCGAGCCACTCCTGAAGCTGGCCTTCCTTGCCGATCTGGTTCGGCGCCAGGCGGGCCCGCGCCGCCTCGACCTTGTTGCGGAACTCTCCGTCCACATCGAGAATCGTCGAGGCGTGAATGCAGTTCGTGAACAGATCGCGAAGGATCTGGCTGTCCATCGTCGGCCCGGCACAGATCGAGACGCCATATTTGTGCCCATTCTCAGGCGACAGCGATGGGCATGTGACCAACCACTTATGCTCCGGTTCTTCCACAAGTGTGTCGAGGAAGAACTGGCTCGCCCCTTTCAGCGCTGGATAGACCTTCGCGAGGAAGGTCCTGTCGCCGCCGAACTCGTAGTGGTCCCACAGGTGCTTGCTCAGCCACGCGCCGCCCGTCGGCCAGAAGCCCCAGAACGAGCCGTCGATCGGCCCCGAAGCTCGCCACAGGTCCGTGTTATGGTGGCAGACCCAGCCGCTTGCGCCCCAGTTGACGCGGGCGGTCCTGGCGCCGGTCTCGGTCAGGTCCATCACCATCGCGACCAGAGGCTCGACGCACTCGCTCAAGGCCGTCGGCTCGGCGGGCCAGTAGTTCATCTCCGTGTTGATGTTGATCGTGTACTTGCTGCTCCAGGGCGGACTCATGCTGTCGTTCCAGATGCCCTGGAGGTTGGCCGGCTGTGTGCCCGGCCGGGAGCTGGAGATCAGCAGGTAGCGTCCGAATTGGAAGTACAGCGCCGCTAATTGCGGATCGTCGCTGGTCATCGAGTTGCGGATGCGCTCGTCGGTCGGCAGTTTCGTTGCCTCGGTCGTGCCGAGATCGAGCGCGACCCGGCGGAAGAGCCGCCGGTGTTCGGCGACGTGAGCGGCACGCAGCGCGTCGAAGGACTTCGTGCTCGCCGCCGCAATGGCCGCCTTTGTCAGCCCTTCCGGATCGCCGCTGACGTCCTTGAAACTCTTGTAGCTGGTGGCCGCCGCGACGAGCAGAGTCACCGCGTCCGCATTGGTCACGACAAGCCGGTCTGCCTCCGTCTCAACCGTGCCGCCGGAAGCCAGCGCCCGTACCCGGCATTGGAACTTCAGCGCGCCGGCGATCCCCTGCGAAGAACCGTTGACGCCGGCCATCACCAGCGTGTCGGAGCCTTGGGCTTCGACCGACGCTTTCTGCGGCGTCTTGAGTTCAGCCGCAAACGAAATCCTTCCCGACTTCGTCGCCGTGATGCGAACGACGATCACCTGATCGACGGGACTGGCAAAGACCTCGCGTTTGAACGTCACGCCATCGACGGTGTAGGTCACGCTCGCGACGGCCTCGTCGAGATTGAGGTCCCGCCGGTAATCGCTGACCTTCTCGATACTCGGGAACGCCAGGAGCAGGTCACCTACTGTCTGATATGGCATCTGGCCGAGCGGCTTGGACATCATCTGCTTGCCGACGAGCGCATCGGCCTCGCGATACTTGCCGGCAAAGATCAGACGGCGAGCCTCCGGCAACGCCTCCAACGCCTCGGGGCGCGTGGGATCGTACGGCCCGCCGGCCCAGAGCGTGTCTTCATTGAGCTGGAGGCGTTCGCGGTCGATCCCGCCGAAGACCATCGCGCCGAGCCGGCCGTTGCCGACCGCCAGCGCCTCGGTCCACTCAACCGCAGGCTGACGGTACCAGAGGCTCAGCGGCTCCTGCGGCGCCGACGCCTGGCCGGTCATCGTGCCCGAGAACCGCGTGCTCGTGCCGGGCTTTTCCGACGCGGCGCCCATCGAAGCGAGAGCGACGACGATCGCGCCCCATGTCGTGAGAAACCATCGTTTGCGTGACAGCATGTTTACCTCCAATACGTCCTGCAATTCTCCGATCGCGCCGGCCGCGCAGGGCAAGCGTCCCCGCTCGCCAGCTCGTGCAAGGCCGCACGACCTGCCTGCGTTATGTGATGATTGTACCGGGAAAGGGCAGCGGACTCGAACATCTTCTGACGAACTTCAGCGTCTGCGTCAATCCGGCGTCCGACGCGACAGCCCCTGAAGGATGTGTTCGCAGTTGACCACCTTCTCCACCAGATCCAGCGGCAGGTAGTAATAGTGATTGGACGCCTCGAATCCGATGCGCGGGTCCTGGCGCGTCAGCGCGAACAGGCGTTCGGCGTTTTGCATCTCGGCAAGAGCCTTCGTTCGCATCGTCGCGACCGCCGCATCCGCCTCGACCTGAGGCAGCGATCCGGATCGCACCGCATTGCGGGCCAGGATGAATCGAATCTGATTGGCCACGCTGTCGAAGTGCAGGCCGGCGGCTTCGGCGACGACCAGATCATTGTGAGCGTTCGCACGTTCGCGAGGCCCTTCGATCCCGCCTATCGTCTCTTTCCACGTGGCCAGCCCTTTCTGCCAGCCGGAAGCGACCTTCTCGAACTGCCCGGCGAGCACCTCGGCCGGATAGATGCCCCGCCAGCCGTCCACGTCGTCGTACGGGAAGCCCACCATCGTCGAGGGGTATCCGGTCGGCTCCAGATAGAGCAGGTTGGCCGGGCCGACCTGGCTGGGGCCGCGATAGACGTAGCTGCCGTCAAACGGGAATTCCGAGAACGCCTCGCTGAACCTCGCCCAACCGGCCATCATCTCTGAGGCGACGCCGGCGCCGTATCGTGCGCCGGCCACTTCCATCAGGGCCTGCTCCACGGTCGGCGCGGGCTTCTGCTGGAACCGCCGGACCAGTTCGAGGTTCGGCGATGGATAGCCGCCTACCGTCCAGCTCAGCATCAGGCCGTTGACGCCCGCCTGGCTCAGGTTGCGGCAATGCTGGGCGACGAGATTCATCACAGGCAAATACGGCACCGCCGACAGCTCCCACGTGCAATTGACCTGCACCTTGGCAAGCGTCTTGAGCCCTCGCTGGCGGGCGAGCGCCCAGTGCCTCTGCGCCCGGGGCCCGGGGCCGACGGCCGAGATCGAATACTCGCCGACCGCACCGGCGACGCCGCCTCGCGCGATGGGTTTGCCCCACTCGCTGACGCACATCAGGTAGACGTCGTCGGGCAGAAGCTCGATGATCCGCGAGGCCCAGTCGGGGCTGCCCCACCCGGCCCCTGTGCCGTCGGGCCAGCCCCAATCCCACACGATTACTTTTGCCTTCGGGCTGCCCGCTCGGACGCCGGCGGCAATCGCGGCGTTGACCTCTGCGATGACATCCGGGCCGGAACGCTTCGAGCATCGCGGACAACCGGCGGCGCTGCGATTGTGACTGTAACAGTTAGTGAGATTCTCTGACGCCGTGATCGTGAAAACGCCGCCGAGATTCGGCACACTTTCAAAAACGTGCCGAAGCGAGCCCGTGATCCACTGGCGCACCTGCGGAGCAGACGTACAGAGCACCGCATAGTCCCCTTGCCGAACGCCCCGCAGTTCCTCCCTGTCTTCCAGCAGCGAGGCCAGGACCGCACGCGGCTCGTTCATGTAGAGGTAGATGGAGACGCCGTAACGAGCGGCCCGCTCGGCCATCTTCGCCAGGTTGGCCAGGCGCACCTCGTGATTGTCTGTGGGCCGGCCCAGCGCATCGCTCGGAGCCAGTTGCGAGAGCACCACGTGCAGCCAGACGCCATTGACGCCCGACTCCGAGAGCCGGCGCAGCAGGACATCGGGATACGGGTCCAACTCCGGATGGAGCAGCGGGTCGCCGAAGAGGCCGGCATACGAATACAGAAAGCGGACCGATTCTTCGCCATTACGATTCCGGCGTTCGACTACTTCCACATCTGTCAGCGTCTCGGTGAAGAACTCGAATCTCGGCTTCGACGGCGCAGCGAGCGCCTCGCCGAAATGGGACGAGACAGTCTCGCGAATCTCAGCGCAGCGCTTCTCCGTCGCTTCGTTGGGCTCGACGTAGCGGATCGGCGCACACGCCGGCTTGAGCGAGCCCAGCTTGATCCAGAGGAAATCGTCCTCGCGAAGCGTGAAGGCGAGCTTCTGCGCATCCCAGCCGAGCAGCGTCAGCAGTTGCTCATAGGGCAGCAGGTGCCAGTTCCGCCGGATGATCGTGATGTAGCCTCGTTGCAGATACGCGGCCGGCGGGCGAACGTGCGGTGGCAAGCCCATCGCCAGACCGATTTCGCGAACGTTCTCGGGCGTGGTCCCCAGCACTTCGGCCATGCGTTCGAGCGAGATCAATTCCCAGTTGCGCCAGACAAAGGCGTGCAGGCGATCCGGAAAATGCTTCAGCGGAATCGCCGGCCGCGCGCCGCCTGTCGGCAACACGTCGGCTCGACACAAGGCCCCACCGACCGACGACACTATCAACAAAGCCATGAGCACACGACGGCATCCGTCCATGTTTTGTCTCCTCGTGTTGAGCATCTATGGTCTCGAAAACCTCAACCGAGACCCCGGTGTCAGGGAATCAGGGTTTGCAGCGGCGTCAAAGTCACCGGGCCGATCAGGCCGGAGTCCTGGGCAGACCATTTCGCGGCGCTGAAGTTCCCATCGGGACCTCGATTCTCGCGAAGCCTTGGGGCGAAGTTGACGTTGTAGAACTTCTTGTAGTTCACGCCGCGACGGTCCAGATCGGCAATCCGATTGCCCATGAGATTCGACACCTCGATCACAAGCATGCTCTCCTCTTCCACCCGGTCGGCCGGGACCACAATCTCGAACGGAGCACTGATGAGCGTACCCAGTTCCTGCCCGTTCAACGTCACGCGGGCGCTTTCGCAGACTCGACCCAGGTCCAGCAGCCACCCATCCGCCTGCTCCGCCGGTCTTTTCACGATGATCGTGTAACGGGCCGTCCCCGAAAACCTCTTGACCGCCCCACCGCCGAAATCGGTCCACGACCTCAGCGTCTGCGTTTGAACGGCGGCAGGCAGTTCCGGCCCGCCCTCGATGAACTCGACGGTCCAGGTCCCCTCCAGCGGCTTCGCCTGCCCGGCGGCGCTCCAGTAGGCATATCGAGGTCCTTGTACAGGTTCATCAAACGTTCTGAGAATGCACGACTGGCCGGGAGCAAGCTGAAGATAGACCTCGCTGTGGGGTCCGTTCTTCCGCAGAGCGGCCAGAGCCTTGTCGCCCCGCATCGGTTCGAAGATCGCAACGGAGGCGGCTTCGGTCCGAAGCGGGACCCAGCCGTTCAGTGCTTCGTCGCTCGCGTTCAACGTGAAGTAGCATTTGCCATCTGAGAGCGTCCGGCGGATGAACGGCAAGCCACGATCCGCGATGGATTCGCGTTCGATGCCCGCAAAGACCAGCGTCTGGGCCACATCATCCCCGAGCAGGAACCGGCCGCTTCCAAGCCTGGCTTCCCGAACCCCGGAAGCGGATGTCTCAACGAAATTCAGTTGTGAGATCGACTTGTTCAACGCATCGCGTCGTGCCGCCAGGTTGCTCATTCCGGGGACATCGGCCGGCAGATGATCCTCAACGATGATGGTCGCCCCTTGTTGGGCCAGGGTCAGCAGCGTCTCAAACGTCGAGACCGGAATGTACTGGCATGCGGGCACGACCACGGCCCCATAGGTTACGCCACCGGTGCGAAGGACGCCCTTGTCACAGCGGATTTCGGCAAGTTGTCGGTCGGAGACATAATCGAATGAGTACCCTGCGTCCCACAGCATCTTTGCAGCCGACTCTATCTCGCGTGGTGTCTGGGCGCTGTAGTGCGGCAACATCGTCCGCCCGGGCTGCGACCAGGAATCGTGGATCGGCCAGTACAGCAGGACGTCGTTGTCGGGCTTGCCCGCCTGGAGAAACGACTGGCAGCGCGTGACATATTGATTGAGGGCAGCGAAATGGTTCCAGAACGAGTTCGTCGGTCCAAAATGCACCGAGGCATAGAACATCCATCCCGGCCATTCTTCGTCCGGCGGAGAGAAGGTCGTGCCGTGATAGCAGATGTGGTTGATCCCGCCGAGGAAATAGCGATCCACCCATCGCCTGGCCTCGCCCAGGGTCCCGGTGAAGTGTTCGGCCATCCACGTCGCGGCCTCACACGAGGCCAGCGGCTTGCCGGTGACGTGCGCGGCCGAGGAGGCGAACTTGAATCCGAGGATGTCACTCCCTTCGGTCTCCGGAATCCCGCTGGCCGCATAGAGGTCCAGCAGGTTGGCCGGCGAGCCGTGCGCCTGGTTGCGCGTCGTGGCGCCCTTGCCCTCGGCCCAGCGGCGCCAGGGAGTCGTGAACTCCTCCAGGAGCAGATCGGAGATCGTCTCGCGATAGTCGCACAGCACCTTCGCGTTCTTCACAGGCTCGTCTTTGCCGAACAAAGCAGGCAAATGGCTTCGCAGATCGTAGCCTCGCCTGCGCTCGAACTGCTCGAAGAACTTCGGCGTCCAGTTCGATTCGCCGGCCGCGTCGTCCACCTCATACGAGTCGTTGAAGTATGCCCGAATCCCGCCCACGTCGTGGCCGGCAAAGGCCCTGTCGAACCTGCTCAGATAGCGTTCGAGCGCCTCGTGCGAGAAATGGTCGATCACATCGCCTTCTCCCCCCGGTCCGGCCCGTTCGACCATCTTGCCGTGCCAACCCTGGAAGACCGCGTAGAGCGTCCAGTTGCCCGCCGGAGCGGTCCAGTCCAATTCGCCGCCGGCAGCGACCTTGTCCGTCAGATTGACAATCCGCCCTCCGTCCGAATAGGCCATGAGAACCTGCAAGGGCAACGGCTTCTCGAAACGCACCTGTTCCAAGGCCAGCGACTGCAAGTCTTCGTTGTCGCTGATGGGCTCGACGATCTCGGAGATGTCCAGTCGTCGGCCGATCGCCCGCACCATGGGCCGTTGAACATACGTCACAGGCTCGGCAAGACGCTCGCCCGCTTTCAACCCGTAGGTTTTGTGAACCGCATTCTTACAGGCATCGGCTGCGCCGACCCAGGGGCCGCCGAACGGCCAGCCGTTGCCCGTGGCCATGTCAACGCCGAGATCCAGCCTGCGGGCCTCTTTCAGCGTGCATTCGAGCATCTCCATCCATCGAGGACTGAGGTAGTCGATGAATCGATCTTCGTAGCCTTTGACTCCGTAAATGGGCGTGATCTCCAGCCCCCCGAGTCCGGCCGCCGCATACTTCTGCATTTCGGTGGTGAGGTTCTTCTCGTCGACGATGCTGCCCATCCACCACCAGCGGGTCCAGGGCTTCGTCTGACTCGTCACGGCAGGCCATTCGAGAGCCGGAACCGGTCGCTCCGCGGCGTAGGCCGCATCGCAGAACAGAGACAATGCCAACACGAGAACCCGCACGAATTGTTCTGACTTGCCGCTGCCATGCATCATGCTCTCCGTTCGTCCCTGCACGTTTCCGAGTGGGCCTCTCACCTGCTCTGTAGCATTTGTTCGCCATCGCGCAGGACTCGCAAACGGGTGCGATTGTCTTTGGCGACTTCGAATTGCAGTTCGTCGATCTGATCGGTCCATCGAATTCGGACGGAACCGGTGGAGGCATCGACGCTGACCCTGGGCAGGGCCTCGCCCATCCGAAACGGCACCATCAGGATGCGGAATCGGCATGCAACGGCCTCGGTCGCCACCAGCGTCCGGTCGCGCGTATTCTCCAGCCGGCAGGCGGACGGCCCGACCTCCTGCACCAGCAGCATGGGCGTGCCGTCGGGAATCTCGTTGCTTTGCGATGCGGTCAGCACCAGCGATTCGGCGTCCGGGCCGGGCAACACCACCGTCGTGAAGCCGCCCTGCATCTGCCACTGGTAGAGATGCGTGTTCTCGTCCTTGCAGATATCATCGACAACAACCGCATAGGGATGGCTGCCGCGCACGAGGCCCGTCGAACGATAGGCGTATTCGACGGCGTTGAATCGCGTGCGCAGCGTGGGAAGCCACGGGTTGTGCAGCGGCGGCACCTCGTAGTTGATGCGGTAGCGCTGCGTGCCCTTGAAGACCCTCACCACGAACGGATCGGTCTCCAGCTCCCACGAATGGGCCGCGATGCGTTCGTCGATCCAACTGTCCACATGGGTCGTCCACATGTACTCGTAGGCGTTCCGGATGTCCGCTGAGGCGATAGCCCCCGCCTCGGCGATCGAAGCCCCGAGATACGTCACCCGGGGCGGCGCCAGACCAGAGCCGTCGTCCTGACCGACGCCATCGATCAGAACGATCGAATGGCTTGCCGACGCAGGGTCGCTGTCAGAGAGTCCGTCGCGGCCCCAGGTCACGCCGTGGGACTGAAGACAGAACGAACCAGCGTCATGGTGCGCGGCCCCGCCGCCGAGATAGAGGTCGGGCCGGGCCTGCATGTTGATCCACAAGGCCTCGGCGCTGTTGTCGCTGCGTGAGGAGAACAGCCCGCGCGAGGGATCGCTGAAATCCAGAGGCAGGCCGAGCGCCTCTCGCGAGGTCAAGCGCCACGGGGCGTCGTATAGCAGGCTCTTGGCCGGTCCTGGAGCGGTCGGGCCGGGCAGAGCGAACTCGACGGCGCCGCGTCCAGCCAATTGCTCCCGGTACTGGCGCGGGTCGAAATCGGACACGGAGTGGGCCGGACCCAGCAGGTAGTCGGCGCATCGGTCGTTCGGATAGAGGATCTTCCACGCGCCAACGATCTGGCGATTCAAGGCCCCCCCGCCACGCGCGCCGCGAGAGGCTGTAAAGCTGCCGTCCGGCGAGGTGCACTGCACCTGCGCCTCCATCAGCTTTCGCCAGTGCGGATGCCCGAACGTGCTGACGCCGCGCCTGGCGAGAGCCACCATCGAGAGGAGCTGGAATGGCAGGCCTTCACCGGCGGCGCCGTTGGATTCGTATAGCGTGCCATACTCGTCGATGCCCCATTGCAGGAAGGCCTTGACGGTCTCGATGCCGCAATCGTGCACCTCTCCGTCAAAACCGTCCTCACCCTCGATAGCCAGATTGGCAAGGAAGATCGTCAGGTCGCGCGTGACCCAGTGGTTGTCTCGGACTCGCAGCGGACCGTTCTGGCCGTACCCGCGACGGCCGCCCACCACCTTCGCGATCACACGTCGGACCAGCGTCGCCTGCTCTGCGGTCATCCACCTGGCGGCAAAATCGTAATTCAGCCCGAGGTTCCTGGCGCCGATCCACTCCGGCAGCCCTCGCCAGTAGGCGTTGTACACATCCGGCTTGTCCGTGTGCGCGTCGATCCGAGGCTCGATCAGTCTACAGTAGTTGTAGATTGCGGCGGCCGCTTTCGCGCCGAGATCGGCGTTCTCCGTCAACAGCGCATACAAAGCGATCGTGTTGAGGCACTGCGTTATGTCCTGGCCGTTCGACGAGAGGATGCCGTCGTCCTGCCACTCAAACGTCAGTCCGCCAAGGTCTCCGGTATGAAGCCGTGCGAAGAGGCGTCCGTCGCTGGTATCGGGGTTCAGCCAGGTTCGGGTCAGCAGGTATTCCGTCTCGATCAGGGACATCGACCCGGTAACAGACGACTTGATGCGAGCCAGGATCAGCGGGACATCCTGAGGTCCGAACAGGATGCGCGGATGCACGCCGGCCGGCGGCACCGCGCTGGCCAGTTCGTGCGCGCCGAGGGCCGGTTCGTCGTAGCGCTTCTCCGAGATCAGCCGCCACTGCGTTTCGGGCTCATCGTACAGTGACAACTGCTCGGGCCTGAACTCGACGTGTTCGGCCCAGCGGCCCCAGGCCTTGAGGTTGGGGATGTTGCGATAGACAATCTGCGGGTCGGCAAACTTCTCCGAGGTGTCGAACAGGGTGATGATCGAGTCGAGCAATTGCGAGTCGTCAAGCGTCATCGGCGTGTCCGAGACGATCACCAGACCGCGTTCCTCCGTGAACACCTTCTTGCCCAGCCTGGCGGCCAGATCCGAGAGAGAAACCATCCTTCCCTTTTCGGCGATCCGAAACCCGAACCAGGGCAGGTGCTTGATCCCGAAGGCCGACAGGGCGAACCGCTTCGGAACCATCACCTCGCCTTTGATCACTTCCGCTTCCGTCCGCCAGTCGCGCGGATCGAGGCTGACACGCTGTCCTTTGATAAACCCATGGCGCCCGCCGGCGAAGACCACCACCAGGGTGTCCTTGAGTCTCGCCCTGGCGGCGTCGGTCGCCTCGCGGCTGTAGGCGCCCAGATCCTGGTCTTTGACCCCGTCCGGCCCCTGGGCCCGTGCCGCGGTTGCCAGGACCGCACCGGCCAGCAGGATGGCCATGAGGACGCTTTTCATCGATTGTACTGCTCCGTTCCGGATCACCGCTTGCTATCCTGTTCAATGCACCGGTCCCAGGATACCCGAAATCCGGGTCTTTTGCCAGAAAACGTGTGAGCCGAACGCTTCGGAAGTGTGTCTGACCGGCCCGGAATGCCCGGAATGGCCCGCCGGGCCGACCCAAGGGTGGTTGTCGCCCCATCCGGCCAACGGTGGGTCAGACCATGTCGTAGTCGTAGGGTTTGCGCATCTCGCGGGCGAGGTACGTAGCGGCCTCGGCGTCGCCGACGAACTGCTCTCTGGCCGGGTCCCAGTTCAGCTTTCGGCCCAGCCGGATGCTGATCACGCCCAGATGGCACAGGCTCGCCGAGCGGTGCCCTACCTGCGCCGGGCAGATCGGCGGCTTTCGCGTCTTGACACAGTCGATGAAGTTGACGATGTGGTCGTTGCTGACGTAGACGCGGGGGGCGCTTTCCGGCAGCTTATCCGTGAGCAACTCGCGGTCGCTGGCCTGGAGGATGCCGCGAGTGACCCAGATCCAGCCGTCGGAGCCGATGAACTTGATGCCATGCTGCTGGCCTTTGGGGTCCTTGACGCCGCCGTGCCATTCGCTGGCGGTGGTGCTCCTGGACGTGTGGACGACGCCATTGGCGTAGGTATATGTCACCTCATATTCGCTGGCGGCCGTGAAACCGCCGGGAATCATCTCGACCAGTTGTTTGCCCTCGATGCTGATCGGCCCGGACTGGTCCATCCCCAGGGTCCAGAGCACGATGTCGTTGTGGTGCGCGCCCCAGTCGGTCATCGTGCCGCCGGAATAGTCCCACCAGTAGCGGAAGCTGAAATGTGTGCGCTCCTTCACGTAGGGGACCTTGGGCGTCTGGCCCATCCAGAAATCGTAGTCGAATCCCTCGGGCACCGCCGAGGTCTGGAACGGCCCCTGCCTCAGTCCCGCCGGCAACCAGACTTCGGCCCGCTGGAGCTTGCCGATCCGCCCGTTGCGGACCAGATCGCAGGCGAGCCGGAAATGCACGCTGCTTCGCTGCTGGGTGCCGGTCTGAAGGATGCGGCCGGTCTGCCGCTCGACCTCGACCAGACGCTGCCCCTCGGCGATCGTCAGCGTCAGCGGCTTCTCGCAGTAGATGTCCTTGCCCGCCCGCATGGTCGCGATGGCGATCAGGGTGTGCCAGTGGTCCACCGTCCCGCAGATCACCGCGTCGATGTCCTTGCGTTCCAGCAGTTTGCGAAAGTCATGGTACCCGTCGGCCTCGGGGAAGTCCTTCCGGGCGTTGTCGAGGTGTCGCTCGTCCACGTCGCAGACTGCGACGATCTTACCAAAACGCTGGGCGTTGCGGGCGTCGCCTCGTCCCTGTCCGCCGCAGCCGATCAGCGCCAGGCGGACCGTCTCGCTGGGCGACGACGGAGCCGGCGGTCCGCCTGCGGCCGACTGGGCAGCGCATTGCTCAACAAACCAGCCGGGCAACGACGCCCCGGCAGTCACCATGCCCGCCGCCTTCAAGAAGTCGCGACGTGTGGAGTCCGAACCAGAACCAGCCATGACGATCTCCTCGTTTTCAATGCCGCACTGCAAAAGGGCCGTGATGGGTCCATCATACAATCGATCCATCACGACCTCAAGCATGGCGCCTACCACTTCGGTGCCAGCCGGATATCTTAGACGTTCACCGTTTGTCAGTTATTGCTGTCCGTCGCGCGAAAGATCGGGGCGTCGACCGAGGCTTGCGGCGCGATCATGGATGACCTGCCCGGATTTGTAGCGCCGGCCTCCCAAGGACACTTCAGACTGTCACCCGGCGCCTGAGACCGGGCCTCGGTCGGCTCTTCACGGTCGAGCGACACTTCCGTAAGATACTCGGCCAGTTCCGCGTAGACTCCATCGAGCGTTTCGCCTCGCAGAGGCGCCGGCCGTCCACAGATATGCCCGAAGAAGGCACGGATCGTCCCCTCGCTGTCGCGGGCGACCAGAGTCCCGCCGGCCTTGTTACCGTGGCTGTTGGCATACGCGCACGCGATCCAGTTGCCGTCCGCAAGCGCCTGCACCAGAGCCGACGGCCGTTTCTTGCCGACGTCCGACACCTTGACGACCTCGTACATGCCCTCCGCCGGCGACTCGAGGCGAATGCAGTTGAATCGTTGCTTGACATCCTCCAACGAATCGCACGCCGCCAACTCTGTTGCCCATTGCCGAGCGTATTCGTAGGAGCCGGAATAGATCCCACCACCTCGCCGTGCCAGCGCAGGCATAATGATCGCAGCTACGAAGAGGACACCACCAAGGACGATACCGCATCTGAGCAACGTTCTCATCCAGCGACGGTTCACTTCTTCGGCCCCGCTGCATTCGGGTCCCCCGCCAGCGGCATCACGTAGACCGGCCGGCCGTTGAACTCGAACCACCGCCACCCCTCGGGCACCTGCCAGGCGGGTGGATACCACGGGATCCGGGGCGACGGCACAGCACGCGGCACCACCTTCTGCTTTTCCTCCAGCATGTGCATTCGGTCGTTCAGGACCGTCACCAGTTGTTCGAGCACCTCGATGCGTTTCTTCAGCACGTTGAGTTCGGAGGATTCCTCGCTCGGCGGCTCCTGCGAGGCCATCGCCCACACACCGCCCAGAAGACAGCAACTCGTCAGAATGATCGCGGTCGGTCGTCTCATGCTCGGTCCTTTCCCATGCAGCCTCTCTCTTGTAACCCGAGGCACTACACTCGCTCATGCCGATACCATGATGGCAGTTCCCTCAGAGAAAGACAAGGGCAATTCCAGGGGCAAACTGAGCTCTGAACGGGCACTCTGCACCTAAGGCTGAGGTGCATCGGGAAGGAGTACGAAGGCGGCGCTGACGGCTTCGGGGATGCTGCGGGGCCGGCCGCTCTGGAGGTCCATGAAGACCCAGTCTGTCTCGCCCTGGGCCAGGGTCGCGTTGTCGCTCGTCCGAACGAACCTGTAACGGCGCAGCGAGCGGACCTTGCGGAAGCCGGCCACCCAGGTCAGGGCCTCGATCTCGTCGCCGGCAAAAGCGGGATTGAGATATTCGATCCAGTGCGATCGGGCCACCCACGTGGCGCCGATTTGGCGCGTCGTGTCCGTGCAGCCGGCGGCATCGGCATGCCGCACCGCCATGTCCTGCATCCACTGCACGTACACCACGTTGTTGACGTGGCCGTTGGCGTCGATGGCGTCTGGTCCCACGGTGAATCGATGTCGATAGATCGCCTGCATCGCTATTCCTGGCTGTCGGCACTGCGCCGTGCGCCTTCGCACACGGCGGCCACAGCCTAACAGACAAAGCGGGAAAACTCAACCGCCGGCTCCTGCCAACAGCGTCTCGTGCTTCCGATAACCTTCGAGCGCAGGCTCAGGGAAAGGGTTGGGCCTTGCACACGATTGGTTTGTATACTATGGATGGGTGGACAGGAGGTGCCGCGCTCGGTGCAGGGAGGCGAAGGGAGGCGCCGCCGCAATGACGATGCAACCGGAGGAAGGGGAACGCCATGAATCTTCGCGGAATAGTCGCCAGGTCCGGCCAGGCCTTCAAGTACATCCTCGATCCGAACGTCGATCTCATGTCTCCATCCCGAGCCGCTCAGCTTGCCGAAACGCAGCGCCAACTGACCGAAACGCAGCGCAGACTCGACGAGAGCGAGAAGGCGTCGCGCGAGAAAGACATGCTGATCGCCCAACTTCGCGACGAACTGGCGGCCAAAGCCGAGCCGGCCAAGCCCACCTTGCCCCAGGAAGCCGAATCCGACACCAAACGCAAGGCCACCAGGAAGACGCCGACGCAGGCGAAGCCCGCCCAGACACGCAAAAAGGCCAAGCCCCGCAACACCAAACCGAACACAGCCCGCACGAAGGCCGGAGACCAGGGTCGGCCCAAACGCACCGGGAATGGCCCCAAGGCCTGATTCCATCGCATCCATCATCGTAGTACCTTTTCCCAACTGCGCCGCAGCGTCCGTTCCCTGTTCGTCGTTTGTAGTGGCGTCGTGAGATGCTATTCATCCGGCTGCCAGCATTTGTATGCCCTCACGGGCACACTACAAGCGGTATGCCCCTGCGGGCACACGGCAAACGGCGAATCAGGATTGGCCTCCACAAAAGCTTGCCGCCGGCGGCCGGACGCTCTATCATGTCCGTCAGCTTCGAGAGGCTGTCTTGTCGATGCCGAGCGGGTTCGGAGTTTGCGCCGGACGCCCGCGGCACGCCGGATCGCCATGTCTCGACACAGCAAATCGTCAGTGCCAGAAATGGGAAGGGACCAACATGAAGAGCGTGACGACGAAAGCCCGCAACAACCTGCCCAAGGAGACCCTCCGCCCGGGCCGGCGACAATTCCTCAAGACGGCAATGAAAGCCGGCGCTTTGCTGGCCCTGCCCCAGGTGATCCCCAGCAGCGCGCTGGGCAAGGCCGGCGCCGTCGCGCCGAGTGAACGCATCACACTGGGTGCCATCGGCATCGGCGGACGCGGCAGCTACGTCCTCGGCTGCTTCCTGCACGAGGAGGATCTGCAATGCATCGCGGTCTGCGACGTGCGAGGCGACCGACGCAAACGCGCCAAGGACATGGCCGACGCCCGCTACGGAAACCACGACTGCGCCGCCTACATCGACATGCGCGAGCTACTGGCCCGCGATGACATCGACGCGCTGCTGATTGCCACCGGGCCGAACTGGCACGCGACCGCCTCGATTATGGCGGCCAAGGCGGGCAAGGACGTCTACTGCGAGAAGCCCTGCACCAAGAACATCGCCCAGAGCCTCGCCCTGGCGGACGTTTTCCGGCGCACTGGCCGCGTGTTCCAGGCCGGGACGCAGCGCCGCAGCCTGCCCAACTTCGCCTACGCGGCCGAGCTGGCCCACAGCGGAAGGCTCGGCCAACTGGTCACGCTGCACGCCCACCCCGGCGGGCTGGGGACGTCGATGAGCGGCTGGCTGCCGGCCGAACCCGAGCCGCCCCGCGACCAGGTGGATTGGGATGCGTACCTCGGACCGGCCGCATGGCGACCCTACAACCGCAAACTCCTCGACGGATTCAACTTCGAGAAAGGCGGCGGCATGGTCGGTGGCGGCTGCCTCGAATGGGGCTCGCACTGCGTGGACCTGTGCCAGTGGGCCAACCAGAGCGACGACACCGCCCCGGTCGAGTACGAGCCGGTCAACGGGCAATTGCACGCCCGCTACGCCAACGGCGTCAAGCTCGTCATGCGCAATGACGGGTGGCTGCCGCTGGGCTCCTGCCCGGTTCGCTACGAAGGCACGACCGGATGGGTCGAGACCGGTGACGATGCGGAATTCGGCGCCAGCTCGCCCGACCTGCTGACGCGCCGAGGCGCCAAGATTCCGGGCTATCCGGCGGACTTCCACGTGCGCGATTTCCTCGACTGCGTCAAGTCGCGGGCCCAGACCCGGGCCAACGCCGACGCGGCCTGCTGGGCGCACATCGCCTGCCACGCCGCCAACGTCGCCCTGTTCCTGAACCGCAAGGTCCGGTTCGATCCGCAGAAGTGCGAGTTCATCGGCGACGAACAGGCCAATCGCCTGCGCTCCGAGGCGCTGCGCGAACCGTGGCGGATCTGATGTCCGACCTTTTCGAAAGAGTCCACCTGAAATACGAGGATACTCATGAACGTTGCGAATAGACACTTCATCGGGCTTGTTCTTCTGATCGCGGTGCTCGCTGCGGCGGCAGCGGTCGGCCAGGACCAGGCGGCCAAACAGCGCGAACTTATCGCGGTGCTTCAATCGAACGCCGCGTCTGCGGAGAAGGCCATAACGTGCAAACAACTGGCCATCTACGGCACCGAAGAGGCGGTGCCCAGTCTGATGCCGCTGCTGGCCGACAAGGAACTGGCGTCGTGGGCGCGGATTGCGCTCGAAGTGATTCCCGGTCCGGCGGCCGACGAGGCGCTGCGCGAGGCGATGGGCACGTTGCAGGGCCGTCTTCTGGTTGGAGCCATCAACTCGATCGGCGTGCGTCGCGATGCGATGGCCGTCGACGGGCTTGTGCAGAAACTCGGCGATAACGATGCGGACGTGGCATCCGCGGCAGCGGTGGCACTGGGCCACATCGGTGGCGACCGCGCCGCCAAGGCCCTCTTGCAGGCCCTGACCAGATCGCCGGCGGCGGCGCGCTCGGCGGTAGCCGAAGGCGGCGTCCTCTGCGCCGAGTGGTATCTGGCGAAGGACCAGCCAGCGGAAGCGGTGAAGCTCTACGACGCCATCCGCCAGGCGGATGTGCCCAACCAGCGACGGTTGGAAGCGATTCGAGGGGCGATCCTGGCCCGCAAGTCCGGCGGCATCGGCCTGTTGATCGAGCAACTGGAATCGGCGGACAAAGGAAGGTTCGGCATCGGCCTGCGTACGGCCAGAGAGCTGGCCGGACGCGATGTCACCGAGGCGCTGGCGGCCGAGTTGGATCGCCTCAGCCCCGAGAAGCGTCCCCTGCTGCTGCTGGCGCTGGCCGACCGCAATGATGACGCAGTGTCACCCGCCGTCCTGCGAGCGGCCCAGGGTGGCCCGAAGGCGCTGCGCATCACCGCCATCAACATCCTGATCCGCTTGGGCGATGTCGCGTGTGTTCCCACCCTGCTTGCGGCGGCGACCGAAGGCGATGCCGAACTCGGAAAGGCCGCTCAGGAAACGCTTTCGAGACTGCGCGGCAAAGAGGTGGACGCTGACCTCGCGGCCCGGCTCCCGGACGCCAAGGGCAAGACGCGGCAGGTTCTCATCGAACTGGCGGGGCAAAGGGAGATTGGAGCCGCCCTTCCTGCGATCGTTTCGAGCATTGAAGATGCGGATGCCGGCGTTCGCGGTGCGGCCATCCAGGCAGTCGGCGTTCTGGGGCGCGACCAGCAGGTGGCCGACCTGACCGGGCTCCTCCAGAAGACAGCCGGTTCCGCCGAGCGCAGCAGCATCGAAAAGGCCCTGCTGGCGGTCACAGGCCGCTCCGGCGTCAAGAGCGTGCCGCACCTGCTGCCTCTGACCAAGAGCAGCGACAGCTCGCTTCACATCATCGGACTGCATGCGCTGGCCGTGGTCGGCGGAACCGAGGCCCTGGGCGCCGTCAAGGCGGCCATCGCCGGCAACGACGCGACCGTCCAGGACGAGGCGGTGCGGATTCTCTCGACCTGGCCCAACAACTGGCCCGAGGACACCGAGGCCGGAGACGCCCTGCTGCGTCTGACGCAATCGGGCGCCAAGATGTCGCACCAGGTGCTGGCGTTGCGCGGCTATCTCCAGCACGTTCGAGGCAACACAAAGCTCAGCAACAACCAGAAGGTGGCAAGGGTCATGGACCTGCGCCCGCAGATCAAACGCCCTGAGGAAGAACGCCTGGCGATCGCGGTTCTGGGCGAGGCCCCCAGCAGCGATTCGCTCGAACTGCTGACCACGCTGGCGCAGGACCCGGCGGTCGCGGAAGAAGCGTATTCGGCCATCGTCAAGATCGCCGGTGCCGAGACCCCGGGACTCTCGAAGGAACAGCGGCAGCAGGCGCTGCGCATGGTGGCCGAGAAATCGGGAAATAACGGCACAAAGCGCCGAGCCCGGGAGGCCCTGAGCAAGATATAGCCGCGGGCGCGGGGTGTCGCGTACTCAATGACGATCGCAGCGTCGTGCGGCGACCGCAAGCGCTCCCGATTCCGATGCGCATCGGGATCGGGAGCCGACGCTTCTCAGCACTGGCTCCGGGGGAATGCGGAATGGACGCCAAGGGCAAGGGAGCTTTCGATATCTCAGAGGACAAGGCCTTGCGGCGCGGCCGGCCGAAGGGTCTGGCCCGGCTGAGGACCTACGCCACGGGCAAGGAGATCCTCGTGCTCGGCCCCAGCAGCGCAGGCAAGAGCAAGTTCGCCGAGTACCTGCAACTCGGCCGTCTGCACCCGGAAGGCGAGCGGGAGATGACCTATGGGCTCACGAAATCGCCGACCTTCGTGCTCACACTGGCAGGCGATCCCGCCGTTTCTCGGTCGGGCGGATTGGGACTCGTGCTGAACGTCCGGCGGACGGTCGACACGCCGGGACAGACCGGACCCGTTCAGCACGCCAGCCTGGTCGGCGAGCGAAAGCCGCATGCCGTCGTCATCATGCTCGATGGAGGCAAAGCCATCAGCGCGACCATTCACTGGCTCTCGCTGTTCTGCAGCCGCCTGGACACCGTGCTTCGCAAAGGACGCCACGCGCAGAAGAAGCTCCGCGAGATTGTGGTCGTGCTCAACAAACGCGACAAGATCGACGCCGATGAGTGCGGCGAGCTTACGGTCGGCATCCGGGAGGTGCTCCATCGGCATCTGTCGGTGGTCCTCGGCGCCGACCGCGTCGGCGCCATCCCCATCTTCGAGTGCATCTCCATCCAGACCCCTCAGGGAACCGCCCTGATCGACGCCGTCCTCGCCCACCTCGCCCAGCAACTGGCCGGTTAGAATCTCGGTATTCGTTTCGGCCCCATCACGCTTGCTGGGCGTGCAGCGGGGAAGAACCTCCAGCGAATCCTCCAGCGTCAGACAGTTGCAGACCGCCGTGTTGGAACATCGCAGCCCAGGGACTTCGGATCTTGACATCAACCACCTCGACCATATCGTGTAAGGGGGCAAAGAGCAGGAGTCAGGCAAAGAGAAAGGCTATACGGATGAGCAGAGTCGTTGTTTTGGTTCTGGCAAGTCTGGTTTGTCTGGGGTGCCAACCCCGATCGAGGATGTACTGGTTCAGCGCCGAGCGGACGCTCGAGCAGATCGTGGCAGACTGCCGGGAATGCCATCGGCAGGCGCTGGCCCGGGCACAGGAAGAGCACGTTCTGCGTTACCGCGATAGCGTGGAGCGGGACCGGCCCTGGCAGATGGACAACGAGCTGCTTGAACAGGCCAACCGAGAACTGGACGAGGCCAACACATTCAACGGCTGCATGACCGGCAAAGGCTATCGTCAAGTCAGAGGATTCCCGCTGGGCGTCAAAGTCCGGACCAAAGACTGCTTCGGCGGCGACAGCCTCCAGCACCTCGCGGGGCAATGACTCTCCGGACCCGCCGGGTCGGAGTCATGCCGCAGCCAAGGCAAACGACGCCTGCGTGAGAAGACACGACCAACGAGAAAGGGGCCTGTACCGCGGTGGTACAGGCCCCTTGACATACCTCTCGCCGCGATGAGGCGGCTTCGACCGTTACCAGGAGCGAATGCTACTGGGCGGCGCCGAGCAGTTCGATCTCGGCGATCTGCATGCTGTTGGCCGAGGCGGGCGTGCGCACGGCGGTGAACAATAGTTGATAGTGCGCGTACGCCACGGTGTTGCCGAACTCGATCGGCGTGGCGTTCTTCGTGAAGCGAGGCCAGGCGGTCGCGCCGGCGAAGTCCACCACGTCACCGCTGGCGATCAGCGTGTACGGCCCATCGATCGTGCCGTTCGAGCCGGACAGCTCGAACTTCACCGGATCGCGTTCCACCGCATCGTTCGCCGTCGTCAGCGTCAGGCCCGTCACCACCGTCGGCCCGACCAGCGGAGTGACGCGAATGCCGGTCGGCTGCGTCACGCCCTTGAAGTGCAGGAACTTCGTGTTGACGTTGTCGTCGATCGCCAGGTTCGGCGTCTCGGCGGCGGGCCAGTCGGCGTCGTTCGGAACGCCCTGCACCGTGTCACCGGCGCCCGTGACGTCGGGCGAGGTGTACGAAAGAACCTCGGGATACAGACGGATGTCGTCGATGAGAAGAAGGCCCTTGGCCCCGGAACCTTCGACGCCGATCGTCAGCGAGCGAACGTTGCTCACGTTGCCGACCTGCGACAGATCGATGCTCCAGAGCTGCCACGATGGACGCGCCAGGTTGATGGCGGGACCATCGTACGCGACCTTGGTGCCGTTGATCTTGACATAGAGTTGCCCGGTGTTGCCGGCGGCGCCGTAGAAGTACAGCGAGAGGCTCTTGACGCCATACAGCGACCAGTTCGCCGACAGCTCCAGATCCGCCTCGGAGACGGCGACGGACGTGTTGTCGTAGGCCAGAGGCATGGACTGCCGCCCGCTGTGGACGGTGCCCTGCTCGGCGAACGGCGCGTTGAGGTAGCCGACCGTCGAGCCGGTCTCGTTGACCCAGCCGTCGAGCCAGGTGTCGAAGATCGTCGTGCCGGCATCGATGTCGTCGTTGTAGCTTTCGAAGTCGTCGACGACCAGGTATTCCTGGGTCGCGAAGCTCCAGACGGGTCCCTGCCACGATTCGGTGTCCTGGATCTCGTTGATCTGCCAGTAGTACGTCGTCCCGAGATTCAGCTCGTCGGGAGCATAGGTGTTCACGCTGACGGTGCCCGCCAGAGCCAACGCCTCGGCATCGGTGCCGAAGTGGACTTCATGCGAAGCGGCGTCGCGACCGGCTCGCCAGGTCAGCGCGCTGTCCACGCTGACGTCCGTCGCACCGTCGGCCGGCTGCGGCTCGCGCGCCTGGGCAGGGATGTACATGAACCGGACTTCGCTCAGGCCGTACTGGGCCATAACTCCAAAACCGCCGTTGACGGTCATGCGGACAAACCTGGCGGCTACACCCTGGAAATCCACCGTCGTGTTGGCGGCATACGTTGGCTTGGCGGTCGCCTGGTTCAACGTCACGTCGCCCAGCACGGTCCAATCCGTTCCGTTCTCGGAGTATTCGACCGTCACGTCCTTAAGCCCGAAGCCCAGGATCAGCTCAAACTGCTCGTTGTAGTTCCAGACCAGCATCTCGTGAATCTTGTAGACGCCGTCGAACTCCCACTGAATCCAGATCGGGTCGTCGCCGGCTGGAACGCCAAGCCACATGTCACCGCTGAGGATCGAATGTTGATCGTTGGCATTGAGGCCGGAACCGTTGACCGTGTTCTGCGCACTGGACTTGGCTTCCGAGACGGCGTTGCTCGTCGCAACAATGTCCGCGATCGCGTAGGCAAACGGCTCGCTCGTGAAGCTCCAGACGTCGCCCTTGAAGATCGTATTGTCGGGGGCGCCGTTGACCTCATCGATGCGCCAGTAGTAGATCGTCTCGAAATCGAGGATGCCCGCCGGGTCGAACGTGGTCTCGGTCTGACCCTGGCTGACGAGAACGCCCATCGGATTGCTCCGGGTAGCGGCGTTGACGTCGTCAAACGACGCGCCGAAGTAGACGTCATGCGTGACGGCCGAATAGCCTGCCGACCAGCTCAGCACCACGTCGCGAGGAATGTCGGTGGCGCCGCTCTCCGGCTGCGGCCCGGTCGCGGTATTGATCGACTCGGCATATTCGGCCACCGCGATGAGGTTGTCGATGTTCACCGGCGCTCCGGTGTGGTCCTCAATGCGAACAAATCCGCGGAAGGTGTCGCCCGGCAGGAAGTGCGCGACATAACCCGGAGCGTTGCCATTGGCATCCGAAGCCAGAATCGTGAAGTTCTCAATCGGAGCCGGTGCGGCCGGACGAGTCGAGGTCCAGGCATCCGTCAGTCCCCACTTGACCCCCTCGTCGGTGATAGTCACGGTGCCGCCGACGTCCCAGGTGCCGCCTGCTGCGTTGAATCCAAGGATGTTCGTCGATCCGCCAGTTCCCCAAGTGGTGTTTGCCCCGCCGGCGGTCGTGACGTAGTAGAACGGGATGTCCGAATACCAGACGACTTTGCCACCGGCATCCAGGTACCGGCGAATGGTGCAATTCGCGTCCTGGGTCTCGGCGATCGTATCCGGCACGGCGTCCCGACACATGACAACCACGCTGAGCTTGCGGTCGGCAATGCGAGCGTCCATCCAGTCCCGCAGTGCGGCGGCATCCAGAACTTCATATCCTGCCGCCTCCAGGGCGTCTCGGACGGCGATGCCGTCGCCAGCCCAAGCCGTACCATAGTTGCTGTCCCAATAGGCGGCGCGGATGTATGGGCTGGCCTGCGCCTGCCCGACGACCACCAGCAGCAGCGCCGCAACGGAGATCATGTGGATCCACGTTCGATACATATACTACTCTCCTTCTGAATGTAACTGCTTGTTACAAATTACGTTAACACACACGTCGAGACACCGGCCCTCGCCGGCCCACCGGCCGCACGGTGCCTCTGGCCGGATCGCAAACGTCACGGATCCGCCCAAAGTTCTCTCGCAGATGCGATGCCGCCGCAAAAACTCGCTCATTCACCTCCTTTCCGCGCAGGGACAGGACCCCTGCCACGTCCTATATCAGCGGAAAGCATCTGACATGACCCCTCGCGTGTACTCGCACTCCCGGACAAAGCCCTCAATTGAGGCTTTGAGGAGGCAAGCCGTCTGCGTGCCTGTCACAACAAACTCGCCAGCTATTACACCATCGCTGGGCCTGAAACATGCCTATCCGAATCTATCTATTACTACCACATCGGGCCTTTGGAGACAACAATATTCTTCCCATATACCCCATCTCAACATCGACAGAAAGCATACCGATCTTCCAGACAATTGGCGGTATTCCTGACACTCCGTCACGACAGACCGAGCGCGCAATCCGATCCGTTCAGGAGCATTACCCTGACTCAGTAACGCGAGAACCCTCCGCCTGGACGCCGGCCGGCTTGCAGCGTCACGGCATGACAGACCAACTCCGCCCAGCCTTCGGGAATCGCTCCCGAGACACTCCAGCGAACCTCATGGCCGCCCTTGGCTGCGGACTCAGCGGCCCGCTTTGGCGCGGGCCTGTTCCAGCAAGGTTTTGGCTCGCTGGGCCAGATTGTCGCTGGCGGCCGCTTGAATGGCTTTTTCCAACGGCCCAATCAGCTTGGCCGCGTACTGGTTCGCCTCACGCTGACTCAGCAGCCGGTCGGCAATCCCCAGCAGGGCGACCGTCGCTTCCTGCTTTGTCGCCGAATCCGCCAGATAGGGCTCGATCACGCCCAGTGCGTCGATCGAATCGATGCCGCCCAAGGTGCCCAGCAGCAGCTTCTTCTCGTCGTCCCGCCGGACCAACTCGCCAGCCTGCCGGCACATCGTCAAACGCATCTCGGCCGGCAGGTCACGACGGGCCGCAAAACCCAGATACGATCGCAGAGACAACATTCTGTCACTGGGGTTATCGGTCACTCTGGCCAGCGCCAGCAACTCCGTGGCCGCGTCGGTAGTCTTCCACGTTCCCAGCGCGCGGATGGCTCCGGTGCGCACCTCGCCGTCAGGATCGTCGACCGCTGCACGGACTGCCTTCAGAGCCGCAGGACCACCAACTCCGCTCAGGACCCGCAACAGAACGATCTTCTGCGCCGGTCTCGCCCGGTCGAGCCGGTTGATAAGCATCGGGCTGACGGTTTGCGGATCGGCCGCCTTGCCGCAGACCTGACTCATCGCCTGCCTTGCCGCTTCGAGATCCGACGAGGCCTCCAGACCTCCGAGCAGATCGAGCAGTGGGGGCAACTGGTCCGGCCCGCCCAACTCGCCCACCATCTTGATGGCTGCCTGGCGGAGATTGCCCTCCGTGGTTCCGGCAGCTTTCAACAGGACAGGTACCGCACCCGTCATCCGACGGCGCCCCATCAACTCCAGCGCCGCCAGACGCCGGTTCACGTCACTGCTGTCGAACATCGTCATCACCGCCTGGTCGGCCTCTTTGCCCTGCATCGCCGCGAGGCACTCCTGGGCGGCCTGCGAAACCTGACGGTCGGTGTCGGCCATCAGCCCTGCCAACACAGGCACCGCCGAGACGTCGCCGATTTCCGGCATGGCCTTTATGGCGGCAACGCGAACGGCCTGTGGCCCTGCCTTGGAGGCTTCGAACAGCGTCGGCAGTGACGCCTCATCCCCTCGCTTGCCGAGCGTCTGAATCGCCAGGATGCGGTTGTCGGCAGGCAACTGAGGCAGCGATTCGGTCAGCGCTCGTGTAATCCCGGCGTCCGGCAGGTCCAGGGCCGTCTGGCAGGCGGCCGCGAACAACACGTAGTCGTCGCTGCGCAGATGCTCCCGGATGAGGGTTGCTTGTTCGCCGCCGCTGCGCGTCAGGATCGCGCCGCGCAGCGCGCCGGCTCGGACCTGGTGCGGACCCTTCGTCTGACGCAGCCGATCGTAGATCGCTCTGGCCTCGTCGCGATTGCCCTCGACGACGAGATGCTCGGCGCAACGCAATAGACCCTCATACACATCAATCATGCCCTCCGGCGGCGCATGGTCCAGGCTTGCGATCAGGACTTGCGACGCAGCCGAGTTGCCAATCTGGCCCAGCGTCCGCACAGCGGCCCCCATCGCTTCGGGGCTCACCTGGTCGTCCATGAGCATCTTCATCAGAGGTTCCACCGCCTGGGCATCGCGCCGGACGCCGAGGCTGGTGATCACGCCGATCAGAGGCCTGCCGCTGAGCTTGCCCAAGGCATCGCGAAGAGCCTGGTCCACCGCCGGATCGCCGATGGGCTCCAGCGCATAACGGGCCATGTGCGACATTTCAGGATCGCCCAGCAGCGACGCCAGCGGCGCAATGGCTTTGTTTGTCCCGATGATCGACAACTGCCGGCAGGCGTCGGCCTTGTCCTTGCGAGACGCACTGGCCGACGTCAAGGTGGCGATCAGCTTGTCTTCGTCCGACTTCGGAGCAACCGTCTGTGCCCACAAGGGCGCGACACCGGCCACGAGCAATGTGGCAACCGACAGAACGCATATTCTTGACTTCAACATGGGTCGATTTCCTTCCAGCTAAAGTGAGGCTCTCAGATGGTCCAGGGTTCCCGCATCGCGCGCGATCGGAATCGATTGGCTTCCTCGTCGTTGACGAACTCCTCCTTGACCGGATCGAAGCGCAGATCGCGCTTGAGCCACATCGAGACATTCGCCGCGTGTACGGTGGACATGGAGCAATGCATCATGACCGGGCCTGAGACGGTCTGCCGGCGGCTTTTGATGCAGTCGAGCCAGTTGCGCATGTGACTCATCGGACGTTGCGTGCGGGCCATGTAGTCGCCGACGAGCTTCTTGAAATCCTGCATCCAGGCGGGATTCGAAACCTCCGGTTCAGCGTATCCGTCGGCCGTGGACACCCAGCCTTCGGTGCCCTCGTAGCGAACGCCGCACGAACCATGCCAGATCTTGCCTTCCATGTCGCGTTCGAGCACCATCTTGATGCCGTTGGCGAATCGCGTGACCATGCCGTCGCCGCTGTCGTTCGCAACGTACTTGTACTCGATGGCCGAGGTGTCCGCGGCGCCGATGGCGACCTGGCACTGCGCGAACGTGTGGGCGCCCCACTCGCCGATGCAACTGGTGTGGAAATCGTAATGGTTTCGCCAGCCCCCGCGCACATAAGACGAATTGTAGGGCCGCCAGGGGCACGGCCCCAGCCAGGCGTCCCAATCCAACTCCTCCTTCGGCGGCAGCGGCTCGGCGGGCAGCCACTCGTGTTTCATCTCCGCCGCGTCCCATGGTGCGATGTGGGCGCGAACGGTGTGCACCTCGCCCAAATAGCCGAGGCGAAGCAGCTCGTTGGCAAAGGTGAAATTACCCTCGCTCAGGCGCTGGGTCCCGGTCTGATAGATTCGTCCGTAGCGGCGGGCGGTCTCCACGACGCCCTGCCCTTCCGCGATGGTCATGGCCGAGGGCTTCTCGGAGTAGACGTCCTTGCCGGCGCGCATGGCGTAGATCGAGGCCAGGGCATGCCAGCGGTCTCCCGTGGTAATCAGCATGGCGTCGATATCCGTTCGGGTCGCCAGGAACTCGCGAATCTCGGGATACATGGCGCAGTCGTTGTTGCCGTACCGCTCATCGACGATCTTCTTGACGGTCTCGCGGCTGGCTTTCTGGGCGTCGCAGATCGCGACGAACTGGACATCGGCCTCCGGCAGCATCCACCGCAGGTCGTGCTGGCCGCGGCCGCGAATGCCGATCCCGCCGACGAGGATACGCTCGCTGGGCGGCACGGCGCCGTTGCGTCCGAACACCGAAGCCGGAACGATGTACGGCACCGCCGCCAGAGTCGCCGTGCGTCTTAGAAACGCGCGACGAGACAGGCTCGATTTCTTCTGCGACATGATGGTCTCCTCATAAATACGGCAGGACCGGTCTGTGCCCACACGTAGGCGGGCAGCCATCCCGCATGCTATTTCACAGTCAGATCGGGGTTGTCAGGACCGAAATGCTTGAGCATCACGATCGGATCGGCCTTCGACGGGTTGGTGATCTTCACGCCTTCCCTGGCCGCACTTTCCGTGACGAAGTACTCATCGTACGTCAACTGCCCATAGCGGATCATGGTAGGCGTCTCGATGTCCCAGACGCCCATCTTGCCGTGGCCCTGCATCATGATCATGCCGTAGGCGCCGCTGTCCTTGACCGTCACGGTCCGGCCTGGCAGCACGGTCAGCTCCTTGGCGCTGAAAGCGGTGGACTTGTAGCAGATCCAGTTCTCGACGTAGCCGGCGGCCTGCATCTCCTTGACCGGCCGCACCGGGATCGGCTGCATGAACCGGTTCTTTGCGAAGTCCGGGTCGACGTTGAGGTCCCAGTCGACCACCGAAAGCAGCCAGTCGACATCGCCGGTCTTGTCCTTGGGTGTGTCTTTCCACAGAAGCTCTTTGGGCACGACCTGGTTGTGAGTGACATTTTCGTACATCGCGAAAACGTCCGAGGCCTTCTGCGGCTCGTAGGTGCACAGACTGCCCGGGGCATGAAGGACGCCCGGGGGAACGTCCCAGCCGGTCCCGGGAGTCAGCCGATAGGCCGGCGCCAGTGCCGTGATGGCGTTGTCCCTGCCCTCGGCCGCATCCGCCAGGGCCTTGCGGACCTGGTCCCTGGTCACGCTGGGATAGAGCCCAAAGAAGGTATAGGGGAAGTCGCCGCCGTAGTTGTTCACCTGCGGCGGGAAGTAGTATGCCTCCGGCTTGCCGAGCTGGCCCGTCAGCTTCGCGTGCTCGTCGCGATGATGGATGTGATGGGGCAGCGCGGCCTTGTTGTCGAAGAACTTCGAATACATCGGCCAGCGTTTGTACTGCTTCCAGAGTCGGTCGCCGATGATCTCGCCCTTCAGCGCGTCGATCGCGTCGCGAAGCAGGATCTGCCTGGTCTTGTCGCCGTCTTCGAAGACGATGAAGCTCAACCCCTCGTTGGGCGAGGTGAGCGGGCCGTTGTCGGCCGGCGTGGTGGAGCTGAACCATCGCTCGTCCAGGCCGCCACGCTCGCCTCCCAGCGCATAGTAATCATCGGGGTGCAGCTTGATCCGCCGACCCGGAACGCAGAACGAACGCGGCACCCACGTAGGCGTCAGACGCAAAATGCCTTTTCCCTGTTCGAGGGCCTTCTCGGCCACTGCCTTCGTCGCCATAATCCCCTGTCCCTTCTTCATCTTGCCATCGGCCCGTCGGGCCTGGTTCCGTTCAGTACGTGATGTCTTTCCACCTGCCGACCTTGGCGGAAGCCAGCACGGCTTCGCAGACCTTCTGCGTCGCCAGGGCGTCGCGGAACGTCGGCGCCGTCGGCTTGCCTTTGGCCATGTTCGTCAGGAAATCGGCGGTCTGGTGCACGAACGAGTGCTCGTAGCCGATTTGCAGTCCCGGCACCCACCACTTGCCCATGTAGGGCATGTCGCCGTCGGTGACGTGGATCGACCGCCAGCCGCGCACGATGGAATCGTCGCGATGATCGAAGTAGCTCAGGCGGTGCAGATCGTGGAGGTCCCAGGCGATGGAGGCATGCTCGCCGTTGATCTCGAACGTGTAGAGAGCCTTGTGCCCGCGCGCGTAGCGCGTGGATTCGAAATTGCCCATCGAGCCGTTGTCGAAGCGGCAGAAGAACGTGCACGCGTCGTCGATGCCGACCGGCTCGACCTTGCCGGTCTCGGCGTGCATGCGCTCCTTCACGAAGGTCTCGGTCATCGCGCAGACGGAGCTGATGGGGCCGTTGTGCCACATGGCGGTGTCGATACAGTGGGCCAGCAGATCGCCGGTCACGCCGGAACCGGCGGCCTTGACGTCCAGACGCCAGGTGGCCATGCCGCCCTGCGGGACCTTCGCCGAGATCGTCCAGTCCTGGAGGAAGTTGGCTCGATAGTGGAAGATCTTGCCCAGGCGGCCCTCGTCGATGAGCTGCTTGGCCAGCGTCACCGCCGGCACGCGACGATAGTTGAACGAAGCCAAGTTGGGCACCCCCGCCTTTTCCACCGCATCGACCATCTTCTTGGCCTGTGCGACGTTCAGCGCCAGGGGCTTCTCGCAGCAGATGGCCTTGCCCGCTTTGGCGGCCGCGATGGCGATCTCCGCGTGGTAGTTGTTCGGCACGCAGATGTCGACGACGTCGATGCTCTTGTCGTCGATCACCTCGTGCCAGTCGGTCGCGTAGGTTTCAAAGCCCCACCGGTCGGCGAAGGCCTTCGCCTCTTTCTCCTCCAGTCCGCAGATGGTCTTGAGAACAGGTTTATACGGCACGTCGAAGAAATTGGCGACCTTCCGGTAGGCATTGGAGTGTGTCCGGCCCATAAAGCCGTAGCCGATGATGCCGACGTTGAGTGTTTTGGCCATTGCAGTGATTCCTTATTCAAGGTCGTAGACGTTCGCAAATCGTGTGCGGCGCGCTCTCTGCCGCTACGCCGTCCATCCGTGGGCGGCGCGCACTTTGAGCATCACGTCGAGAATCTCATTCCAGGTGCTCTGCATCTCAAGCATCGCATTGGGGAACATGCATCCATCCCAACAGATGTGCTCGATGCCGCGTTTCGGGGCGTCCTTAAGCCAGTAGCCGGCGCAGCGGACGACGTCGAGCTTGCCTTTGGGGTCGCCGGCCGGGCAGTGCTTGCCCGTCTTGTCGTGCGAACCGGCGCCGCGCACCTCGCCGTCGTTCTGGGCGACGTGGAAATCGATCGTCCAGGGACGCAGCTTGTCGACCATCTTCTCGTAGGCGGCGTAAAACTCGCCTTCGGAGTAGCCGGGCTTCAGCAGCGCCGCCTCGGGCGCATTGTAGCCCATCAGGTACAGGTACGTGTGGGCCATGTCCGCCTGGAAGCCCAGCGTCTCGGGCATATCCACCGCTTCGAGCAGATCGAGCATGGCCTTCCAACTGTGCATGCCGGCCCAGCAGATCTCGCCCTCTGCCGCCAGGCGTTCGCCGTGGTCGGCCGCGATCTTGGCGGCTTCGCGGAACGTCTTGGCGATCGCCGCCGTGCTCTTCTTCGGGTCCTTGCTCCACTTCTCGACGTTGCCATCAGCCGAGTCGATCCGGATGACACCGTACTTGCGCACGCCGTGCTTGTTGAACACGCCGGCGATCCGGCAGGCCACCTTCACGGCATTGCAGAACTTCTTGCGGGCGGCGGCGTCGCCCATCGCGGTGTCGCCGACCGTGCCGGGCCAGATGGGGGCAACGAGCGAGCCGACGCTGAAACCGTATCCGGCAATCAGGTCGGCGGTCTTCTTCAGCTCTTCGTCACTGGCGTTGGGGTCGGTGTGCGGCAGGAAGAGAAAGCAGTCGACGCCGTCGAACTTCTGGCCGTTCACCTTGGCGCCCGCCGTCAACTCGAGCATCCGCTTCAGACTGATCGGCGGCTCCTGGCCCGGTCCATCTCCCTTGCCCACCAGCCCGGGCCACATGGCGTTGTGAAGTTTGGGGAAGGTCTTTGAACTCATCTCTGGCTCCTTTCCGGTGCGGTAGCGTTCGCTCACGGTCTCGTCCTGGTCATGTCAGGCGGCGGCGTCCCACCCTTCCTTGATCGTCTTATACCCAAACTGATAGCATTCCTCGGGGCTGGCCGACAGCTCCCGCCAGACGCACGTCGTCGCCGCCAGCTCGGGCAGGCTCGTCCCGAAGGCCTCGATCGTCAGCCACTCGTTGTAGCCGCCGGCTCGCAGGGCCTTGAAGATCTTCTTGAACGGCACGTGTCCCTTGCCCGGCGTGCCGCGGTCGTTCTCCGAGACGTGAACGTGACGGATCATCTTCAGGTTTTTCTTGATGCAGCCGACCGGGTCCTTCTCTTCGACGTTCGCGTGGAAGGAATCGTACATCACGCCGAAGTTGGGATGGTTGACCCGCTTGGCGTGGGCGGCGCCGTCGTCGAGGGTGTTGAGAAAGTAGCATTCGAAGCGGTTGAGGCACTCGATGGCGAGCACGACCCCGGCCTTCTGGGCATAGTCCGCGATCCTGCGATGCACCTCGGCGGCCCGCTGCTTCTCTTCCGGCGTGGGCCCTTTGCCGCTGAAGAACTTCCCGCCCAAGGGCTGATAGTACGGCCCGCACAGGACCTCCGAGCCGAGCGCCTGGTTGCAGTCGATCGCCCACTTGAGGTAATCGACGGCCTTCTCGCGGCTCTTGGCATCCGCACTGATCGGGTTGTGCTCCCCATCCGGCATGACGGTACAGGTCGTACACTTCAGGCCGTTGTCCTTCAGGGCCTTGGCCACTTTCTTGTAGTGCGCGGGGTCGCCGGCGAAAAGCGGGATTTCCGCGCCGTCGTAACCGGTGGCTTTGAGTTTTCCCAGAATGCCAAAATGCTCCTCGGTGACGAAGGGGGTCCAGAGCAAGAGATTGAATCCAGTCTTCATGGGCGTCCTCGAAAAGAATTGCTGATGATGGCCATAGTGTCCTGGCTCCTGGCGGCGGGAGCAGGCCCCTGTGCCTGCCCGGGGCAACCACGGCCGGCTGCCCCCTACGCGGCCGATTCATGTCCCTTCTACCGGCCGCGCCATGCCCTGTCAACCTTTTTCGAGGGCGGTTTGCAGGTGACGGAAAGAGGATTTCCGTGGCGCCTCACGACAATACGGCGCGTGCACGGGCGCAGGCTGGATGTTATAATCATCTGCCAAAAACAGGCCCGATTAAGGAGGTACGGATTATGACCACATCCAAGACATGCCTGCTGACCCTGATCGTCACCGTATTCGCAGGCCACACGAGTCCTCTGTTCGCCTCGGAGGCGCACTGGATCACGTTCGATGGCAAAGCCGGCCCCGGCCAGGGCAAACACATCGTCTTCGTCACGGGCGACGAGGAGTACCGTTCGGAAGAATCGATGCCGATGCTCGCCAAGATCCTCGCAGTCCATCACGGCTTCAAGTGCACGGTGCTGTTCGCGATCAACGAGGAAACGGGGGAGATCGACCCGGTGATCGGCAACAACATCCCCGGCCTGGAGGCCCTCGAAGGCGCCGACCTGATGGTGCTCTTCACGCGGTTCCGCGAGCTGCCCGATGAGCAGATGAAGCACATCATCGACTACACCCATTCGGGCCGGCCCATCATCGCCCTGCGGACTGCAACCCATCCGTTCTACTATCAGAAAAACAAGAACAGCCCTTACGCCAAGTATAGCTGGGACAACCGCGACGAAAGCTTCCGGGGCGGCTACGGCCGACAGGTCCTCGGCGAGACGTGGGTCAGCCATTACGGAGTCCACCAGAAGGAGAGCACGCGCGGACTCGCCGCGCCGGGCATGGAGAACCACCCGATCGTTCGCGGCGTTGGCGAGATCTGGGGCCCTTCGGACGTCTACGGCCTGACCACGCTGCACGGCGACTGCACGCCCGTCATCATGGGCTACGTCCTGGCCGGCATGAACCCGACCGACAAGGTCAACGAGGACAAAAAGCCCCTGCCGGTGGCCTGGACCAGGACCTATACCGGTGACACAGGCAGGACCGCCAAGGTCCTCACCACCACGATGGGACACGCCGGCGACTTCCAGGACGAGGACTTCCGCCGGCTGATGGTCAACGCATGTTACTGGTCGGTGGGCCTGGACGACCGGATCCCAGCCAAGAGCCGGGTGGACATCATCGGGCAGTACGATCCGAAACCCATCGGCTTCGGTGGCAACAAGAAAGGCGTCAAGCCCTGGGACCACGCCATCGTCATGCAACCCTGAATGGAGTGACATCTATGGCAACGGAATCGGTCATGGAGAAGACAAGGATCGTCGTCGCGGCGTGCGTCATGCTCACATGTGGCTCGCTGCGGGCAGACCAGGGGAACCAGACCACAGCATCGGGCGAAGCCTGCGACATCGTGCCGTTCGGCTTTCGCGTCTCCGATGCGGATGGACGGTCGCACGGAATCCGCTGGGCCGAGCCGAGGAAAGTCCGGCGGGTGATCGCCCAGTTCGAGGAGGGCCAGAGCCTGCCGGAGCCGTCCGAGGTAACGCTACAGTACTGGCGTCGGACCTGGGATGGAAAGGCCGATCCGGTTCAGGCCGAACGCGGAGCCGGCGGCGTGGGCTGGGATGCGATGGACGACTGGACCAACGGCAAGTGGATCGACGCCGAGACGTCCGTCGCCGCCGACGGCGCGACGTGGTCATTCTCGTTCCTGCCGATCACCTCCAAGGAGATCGAAGGCGTCGAGGGTCCCGGCGTCGGCTACCGCAAGACGCTCTGGGTGCGTCTGCTTTTCGGCCGGACCGCGCCCCGACTTCGCAGCCTGCGCGTGCTCACGGAGTCAGCGTATCAACCGCTGAGCGTTCGCATCCATTTCGGCAAGCCGGCCCTGGCCGCAATAGGCGCTGCCGGCGTCGAGAGAGGCCTTCTTGAGGTCCACAACGGCCGCCTCGTGAGCGTCCGTCCGTCCGGCGACACTCGAATCGACGTCACGGACAACCTCAGGTGGTCTTTTCCGGCCGGCGACAGCACGGCCATTGAGGCCGATCTCCTGGTCGCCCGAGATCCCGCCGACGACCGCTACGACCGGACCATCGTCACCGTCCGTTCCAGCGCCCGGCCGTTCTCCTTCTCCCCCGACGAGGTCGCCAGAGGCGACCGTATTCTCGTCGACGACTTGGGCGTGCTGGTGACAGCGGCGCAGGACACCATCACTCTGGAGGGCTATCGCGAGGCGCTGCGCACGGGTTTCCGGGGGCGCACGGTGTACGATCGCGTCAAAGACGCGCCGGAGCAGACCCTGCCGGGCGCCTGGGACGACATGCCCCTGAAGCGTCCGCTCTGGTTTGTCCACGGCCTGCCGGGAGATCGCAACACGATCCGACAGCACCCCAACGGTGACGTCGACATCAGCGCGGTCGGCCGATGGTTCAACGTCCAGAAGAGCGAACGGGACAGCGCCCGCAAGCAGTGGAAAGGCGACATGCTGCGGATCTCCTTCGGCCTGCCCGACGAAAGCCTTCGAGGCGGACGGCGGCTGGAGGAAGGCTACCTGCCGCTGGTGCACACCTGGTGGCAGGATGGGCCGGTCTATTACGAGCAGGCGACCATCGTGGACGCGCTGGACGCGGACCTGAGCGACATCGACCTCGACGACCCGACGGTGCTTCTGATGCAGATCCGCATGGTCAACATCTCGCCGACGGACCGCGCGCCCGTGCGGCTGCGTTTCGCGTCCCACGCACCCGGCGAGGGCAAGCTGACGGTCCAGCAGGGCCGCGCGGTAGCGCAGACCGAACAGGGTCCCTGCCTGCGGTTTCTCATCGCCGGCGCAGACCAGGGCACGTTCTCCGAAGAACCGGACGCAACCGCGTGGGCCGCAAGCCTCCCGCCGGGAGAGGCGATAACGCTGCACCTATGCATACCCTCGATCACGCTCACGGATGCCAAAGAGATCGAAACCCTGCAAGAACGCAAGTTCGATTCCGACGCCCGACGCATCTGCGGCTTCTGGCAGGAGCTGACCGCCAACGCCACACAAATCGAGACACCCGAGCCCTGGATCAACGACTTCTACAAGGCCCATCTGAGGCATCTGCTGGTCAACTGCTTCAAGGAGCTCGATTCCGATCGCTTGCACGCCCATGTGGGCACCTTCTACTACGGCGTCTATCCCAACGAATCGGTGATGATGATCAGCGACCTGGATCGTCGCGGCCTGCACGAGCAGGCGCAGCAGTGCCTGGACGCCTTCCTGCACTACCAGGGCACCGTCTCGATGCCCGGCAACTTCCGCAGCCGCGAGGGGCAGTTCTACGGCGCCGGCGGCCACGAGACCGGCGGGTACAACAAGAGCCACGGCTACGTCATGTGGAACATGGCCCAGCACTGGTGGATGACGCGGGATCGCGCGTGGATGGAGAAAGCGGCGCCCAAGCTCATCAAGGCCTGTGACTGGGTCGTCGGAGAACGCAAGGCCACGATGACCACCCTCACGGACGGCACGAAACCGCTGGAGTACGGCTGGCTGCCGAGCGGCTCTCTGGAAGACGTCACCGACTACTGGTACTGGCTGGCCACCAACAGCGCTACCGCCTGGGGCTTTCAGGCGCTGGCAGAGGCCTTGGCGGATTTCGGACACCTCGAAGGCGCACGACTCCAGAAGGAGGCACAGGCCTACTACGACGATGTCATGCGAGGCATCACCGAATCGCGCATTCGCTGCCCGGTCGTCCGGCTGCGGGACGCCACGTACGTTCCGAAGATCCCTTCCCGCCTGTACGAGCGAGGCCGGGCCCACGGCTGGCTGCGTGAAACGCTCGAAGGCTCGCTGTTCCTTCCGGCGTACGGACTGCTTGGGCCGGACGCCCCAGAGACCGAGTGGATCATGAAGGACTTCGAAGACAACCTCTATATCTCGGAACGCTATGGCTATGCGATACCCGCGTTCGAGGACTTCTGGTTCTCTCGCGGCGGATTCTCGATGCAGGCCAATTTGCTGGACGGCCCCCTGCCCTATCTGTGGCGGGACGACATCAGGCATTTCCTCCGCGCCTACTTCAACGGCTTCGCCTCCGCGTTCTATCCGGAAATCCGCATGTGCAACGAGCACTCGCTGCCCGAGCTGGGATACCCCAGGGGCGATCACTTCAAGTCTTCGGACGAGGCCCAGTCCACGTACTGGTTGCGGCTGATGTTCGTCCGCGAGGCAGGCCCGAACCTGTATCTCGGGCAGGCCATCCCCCGATACTGGCTGTCGCATGGAAAGCGGGTCAGCATCCGAAACGCACCCTCCAACTTCGGCGTCCTGTCGCTCGTGTTGGAGTCGCAATCGAACGAAGGGCAGATCAAAGCGGTTGTGGAGCCGCCCGGGCGCAACGCCCCGGAGCGCATCTTCCTGCGTCTGAGGCATCCGGACGGCGCCAGGATCAAGAGCGTCACCGTCAATGGGCAGCCCTATGAGCGTTTCGACGCCGACAAGGAATGGATCATCCTGCCGGGCAAGTTGGATGAACGTCAGGAGGTCGTGGCAAGGTACTGAGGCGATGTCCTACGAGGCGATGGTCGGCGCGACGCACTTGGTCAGAACGACCTTGCCGTCGCCGATATCGTAGAAATCCTGCAATGTGGCTTCGCGAAGGTAACCGATGCGTTCGTAGAAGGCGACGGTAGGTATGTAGGCGTCGCGGCCGGAGGTCTCAACGATCACGCGGCGCCCGCCTCGCGATCGGATCTCTGATTCGGCAAAGGCCATGAGTGCACGGCCGATACCTTGTCCCTGGCAGGAGGCGGCAACAGCAATCCAGTACAAATCCCAGGTACCGATCGTGCAGGGCGTCGGGCCGAAGCTGACCCAGCCGAGAACCTCGCCCCCTCGCACAGCCACGTACGACTGATAGTGTCCGTCAGGCCCGCCCCGAATGCCGTCGTCCAGCACCTCCTTGGCGATCTGGACCTCCCCCGGACGGAACATCTGCGTCCCCGTCAGCAGCGAGACCACCGCGTCGCGATGCGACGCCTGGCACCAGACGATGCGTAGATCGCCGGCGCCGGCCTTGGCGCCGATCCGTCGTCGTGCTCGGGTCCTGGGCCTGGCCAGACGCGAAACGGCATTGTCGATCGTCAGGCGGACGAAATCATGGTACGCAATCTCCGCCGCCTCCAGAGCCGCCGCGAAGCCGGCATCCGGCGAGATGTCCGGGTTGGCGTTCACCTCGAGGATGTAGGGCTCCAGAGCCTGGTCCAGACGCATGTCGACGCGGCAGTAGTCGCGGCAGTCGAGGCAGCGACAGGCCGCGACAGCCAGTTCCCGCACCCGGCGCGCCACCTTCGCCGGCAAGGGCGACGGGATGATCCGCGGCGTGTGGTGGTACTCGAACGTGTCTGCCAGCCACTTCGCCTCGTAGCCGACGATGCGCGGACGGCTTGCGTCGAAGGCGTTGAAGTCGATCTCCGCCAGCGGCAGAACCTCGGGCTCGTCGCCGCGCCAGATCACCGAGACGTTCAGTTCCCGCCCTTCGATGTACTGCTCGACCAGGGCCGGCTGGCCGAATCGCTCGTGCACGCGGGCGACCGCTTGCTTCAGAGCACGGCCCGCGTCGGAAACCACGCTGGCCGCATCGATCCCCTCGCTCGCATCGGCTCCGACGGGCTTGACAATGTATGGCCCCGGCCAATCCGTAGGACGGGCTTCAGCCCATGCGGCATCAACCGTAACGAGACGCCCTCGCGGAACGGGAAGCCCGGCGCCTTCGAGCAAGATCTTGCTTTGCCACTTGTCCAGCGACAGCAGCAGTCCCGGCGTCGGAGTGCCGGTGCAGGCCTTGCCGAACGCCGCACAGACTGCCGGCACGAAGGCCGCTCGTTCCGGATGGTCGGCGAATCCCTCCACAAGGTTGAAGACGACGGACTCATCAGCCCCGGACAAGACCTCAGGCAGTTGCCCATAGTCCCGCACGCCCACTGTCCGACAGGGTCGACGCAGCTTGCGACAGGCTTCGGCCACGGCCGCGACCTCCACGAGAACGCCTGCGTCGCTCTCCAGAAAGCCACCGGCCTTCGCTGCGGCCGGCTCGTTGTAGAGGATCAGCACCGGGCCGCGTGACATGGCAAATCCCCCCTTCGGCTCAGGGCGCTGACAACGATCCGGCCGATCAGATCCTCATAGGCCATCCCCTGCTGCGTCGCGATCATGGGCAGGTCCGAGTGCGTCGGGTGCAGGCCGGGAAGCGGATTGATCTCGATGAAGCACGGCTGACCCTGCGCATCCAGACGCACGTCCACCCGTCCGGTGTCCCGGCACTCCAAGGCCCGATACGCCGCCAGACTCAGCGCCTCGACCTCGTCTCGCAGCGCCCCGCGAGGCATCTCGAAGTACTGAACGTAACTGGCGCACTGCTCCTTCACCTCATAGGAGTAGTCAGCGGCAGGCGCGCCGGCGGCAATCGTGAACTCCATGGTGCCGAGCACCTCGGCCGCCGGACCGGTGCCCAGGATGGCCGTGGTGAACTCCCGGCCGGGCAGATACTCCTCGACCAGCACAGGCTCTCGAAAGCGCTCCAGCAGATCGCGGCACACCTGACGAAGCTGCGTCGGACCGTCGATGCGCGAGCGGTGGTCCACGCCTTTGCCCGTGCCCTCGGCGATGGGCTTGGCGAACATGGGAAACGCCAGATCCACCGACTCGACTTCGGCGAGGCTGCTGACCACCGCAAACCGCGGCGTTCGAACGCCGGCGCTCTGGACGATCCGCTTGGCCATGGCCTTGTCCAGCGTCAGGGCGCAGATCAGCGGATCGCTGAAGGTGTAGAGCACGCCATACATCTCCAGCAGAGCCGGCACCTGGGCCTCCCGCGAGCGACCCCAGAGCCCCTCGCTGATGTTGAAGACCAGGTCCCAGCGACGCCCCCCCGCCAACTGGGCCGCCAGCGTCAGGCCATTTCCGATCCGTTCGGGCCGATGGCCCAGCTTGCGAAGGGCCTGCTCCAGCGCCTCGATCGTGGCGGCGGAATCGAACTCGGCGACCTGCTCTTCACTGTAACCCTGGGCCAGGTACTCGTCTCGCAGATCGTAGACGAGCCCCACAGCCAGGTGTTCTCGTGTTCTCTCATGGGTTCTTGTCATGGTCTTACCTCGGCGGGTTCATCGAACAAGGCTCTCGCCAAGCCATCCTCCAATCGCGCCCGGCTGTCGCAGAATCTCGCCCGACCGTCTGCTCCGTCCCAATACAGCGGGTCTGCCCGGCGTACGATGCCGCCTGGCAGACCCGCCGAATGCGAATCATCAGAATGTCTCCGGGAGCGGTCCTACACTGCAGTGTGCCTCTCGACGCATCAGACGCGTCGCCTGGGCCGGCTTGATATGGCTGTGATGTCCGGCTGCCAGGTCCCAGACGCTCGGCGCAGAGACGTCGCTTGGGGCGTCCACGGGCTCGGCGATGCGATCCTGCGGCTCCGGATAGGCGATCAGCATACCCTCGTAGTTGCGCAGCACCGTCTGCGTCGGGCTCTGCGACACCACGTAGGTCGGCAGGACGGGAATCTTGCCGCCCCCGTGCGGAGTATCCACCACGAAGGTGGGGATCGCCAGGCCGCTCAGCCGTCCGCGCAGGTACTCCATGATCTCGATCCCGCGGGACAGCGGCGTCCGGAAATGCTCCACCCCCCGGACCAGATCGCACTGGTACAGGTAGTACGGGCGCACGCGGATGCTCACCAGCTTGCGGCAGAGCTGCTCGATGATCTGCGGCTGGTCGTTGACGCCGCGCAGCAGCACCGACTGGTTGCCCAACGGGACCCCGGCGTCGGCCAGGCGCGTACAGGCCTCGCTCGACTCCGGCGTAATCTCGTACGGATGGTTGAAATGTGTGTTGATCCAAATCGGGTGGTACTTCCGCAGCATCGCACACAGATCTTCCGTGATGCGTTGCGGCAGGACCACCGGCACCCGCGTACCGATTCGGATGATCTGCACCGACGGGACCTGACGCAGGCTGGCCAGCACCTCTTCCAGGTGCTCCGTGCTCAGCGTCAGTGGGTCGCCCCCGGAAACGATCACGTCGTGAATCTCCGGATGCTCCCTCAGATAGGCCACCGTCTGCTCCAGACGCCGCTTGCTGATGGTCGTCTCCCGCGTGCCGGCGACCCGCTTGCGCGTGCAGTGCCGGCAGTACGTCGAGCACGTGGTCGTCGCGATCAGCAGCGCACGGTCCGGGTAACGATGCACCAGCCCGGGCACCGGCATGTCGTGGCATTCCTCCAGCGGGTCCGACGAGAGAAACGGCGGGTCGTTCAGCTCCGCCAGTTGCGGCACGCACATCTGAAAGATCGGGTCGGTTTTATCGGCCCGCCGGATCAGGGAGGCATAGTACGGCGTGATCGCCAAAGGGTACTTCCCCATCACCGGCGACAGATCGGAGGCGTGCTGAAGGGAGGGAAAACGCGTTACCAACTGCTGGACCGTACGAATACGGTGTCGGATTTGCCATCGCCAGTCGTTCCAGGAGTCGGAGCACAGGCGACGGGGTGTGGCGACATCACACAGGGGCGGAGGTTCGTCATCTGCGATCGGCGAAGAAATCGCCTCGCAGCGTGACGAAGCACCTCCTGAACGGGATAGACTGCTCATGAGTACTTTGGTTCCTTACTAATTGGTCTCACGACCGGCTGAGGAATGCCTCGCAACGCAGAGCTCCTCATCGCTGCATGCGCCGTGGTGAAACACTCACCATAAGAGACGATAATCAACGTGTTACGTCGGATTGTCAACGGGTGATCCTTCAATCTTTTTCTTTTTTTTTGTCGAGACGAGAATTCGTCCCGCGCCGGACGGAGAAGCGGGCGACTCTGGGCGTCCCCGACCGAGTCGTCGACTCGCATTGCGGACCTTGGCCCCCCGCCCGCCGGCTCCCTTCTCCGCGTCGGAGCGGAAGTCTTCGGGGAAGTTCAGGTAGGCGTACTGGCCATGCAGTTCGTACGCCTTGCGGTCGCGGGCCTTGGCCGCCTCGACTTCGTCGCGGAACAGCCCGATGTAGAGGGACTTGCCGCGGTATCCTATCCCCGCCTGCCATCTGTCCTTGTTGCGGAATACGTCCACAAACTGGGACGACCCGCCGCATGGCCCCCGGTTGGCTTGGTTCTGTCGGCTCGTGCAGACCCGCAGATTGCAGCGCCGGTTGTTCAGGCCGTTGCCATCGATATGATCGACGATGTGGCCTCTGCGAGGCCGCATGATCATCCGGTGCATGTACGTGTCCTTGCCCTTCTGCCGGCACCGCGCATAGACCGTGGGACCGTGATGGCTGGCATACCAGCGGTACTTGCTCAGACGTTCGTAGTCGGCCGCATCGACCAGGGCAAACAGCCCCCTGCCCAGCGGGATGCGGCGAACCTCGCCCTCGGGCTCCTTCTTCTTCACGCAGCGACCTCTCTTGCCGAGTCTGCTTCGGGGAGGCAGCCAGCTCTTCGCTTTGAAGTTCCGGCACGTGTCGATCGGCAGGACCTCCCGCAGCTCGCCCGCGCTGTCCGGGTGGTTCGTGCACAGCAGCCGTCTGGCCACGCCCAACCACTTGTCCAGAAGCTGCCGCGATTTCGACAGCGGACAGGAGTAGGCGCACAACTGGCAGCGCCCCGCGAACAGGATCGCATAGACCGATTTCCAGCGTTTGCCCCGGTACTGCTCGGGCCAGACGTCGCTGTCCGGCGGCGGCACCACCCACCGCCTCCCGGCCCGCCTCTGCCGCTTGCTCCCCTTGCTGCCCTTCGCACCTTCGCACCTTCGCACCCCTTTTGGGGCTCTTTCCGCTTCTTCATCGCTCTCCCTTTCCGCTTCGTACATGCCTGGTGATCCGTGACCCGGGGTCCGTGCTTCCAGCCGCCACGTGGCTGGGTATATGGTATATCGACCATGCCTTTTGTCAACGAGAATTTCACCGTTTCCCTGTGATTTCCTGCCTCTGCCCGCCCCCCGCCGCACCGATTCCGATGGCCAATCATCAATCCCGGGCCCGACGAGCCGCATCTCCCCTGGATTGCGGGCGGGCCGTAGATCGGTAGAAGCGTAGAAGGGTGGATGCGTTCGCCCGCGACGCCAGGTGTGGCAGCCTCATCCCGATGGCCACCGGGATGGGGATGGATCGTCGCATTGGCAACTCACCGCAATCAGCGCGACAGACAAGTCTATCATCCCCAAACGCAGCGCGTTTGAGGCTGCCACACGTACCACGCTTCACGCGGCGCCCCGCCGCACCGCTTCACGGGCCACGGGGCACGAACGACGAGCCACGAAATCCCGTTTCTCGTTCCCTCTCCGCCCCCGCCGCTCTGCAATAGGCGCTGTGCAAGCGGAACAAGAGGCCTCGATGAGAGGTGGAAGACACTCGCTTTCGAGATCGGTAGCATCGGGAGAAGATCGGCAGGCAACGCACATTTCCTGTCTGCGAACTGATCTGTCCGTGATTATTCCTGGCCCCATGGGCGTCTACCTTATAGAGTCGATGCAAGCGATTCTGAGAGTTGGCGTGCTATATATGTTCCATGAGGCGGTCCGTCTAACGGGAGGAAGACGATGCACGATGCGCGTCACAGTCTGAAGGGAGCGATCTGTTGTCTCTGGAGCGTCGTTGCCTTGTGTCCAGTCGGATCATTGGGTGCATCTTTGCCCCCTGATCCCAGCAATGCCGCGTTGCTCTACTATCAAGCCTTCCTGCTTCGTCCGGAGCCCAATGAGCCTGAGAAGGAACTGATCTATGACGGCAGGATGGAGGACATCTGCGCGTACCTCAGTGGTGCGGCGGCTGCGTTCGATCCGGACGTCGAGCCACGTCTCCGAGAACTCGAAGCCCGGCATAGGGCACGTCTGACCCAGCCTCGGGAAATGACACTCAGCGAACACCGTGAACGCTCGGAACTCAACGCGTTGCGCGACGGTCACGATCGTCAGGAGAGGCTACGCGGCGTGGACCCCAACAGGGTGATTCGGGATTACGTTCGACGTTGCGCGAACGCCATCGAACTGGCCCAAGCGGCCTCTGAACTGTCCGAATGTGATTGGGGAATCCAACATTCCAGGGGATCGGCCTATCCGCTCTCGCAGTTGACAGAAGTCAGACCGTTTGCTCGCATTCTCCATGTTGATGCTCTGATCCATCTGGCGGATGACGACAACAGGCTGGCCCTTGAGCGATGTCTCATGACGCGCCGCCTGGCCAATCACATGGGACATGAGAAACACCTGCTCTTCCTTGTTTCCATGGCTTTGGATGGTCAGGCACTGCACTGCATCCGCCTCATCCTGGGATGTATAGAGCCTGATGCTGAGGTTCTCAATTGGCTGAGGGATCAGTTTGACAGAGAGGCCATTCCGGCTGCGTCACTGGCCCAGATGCTACGAATGGATTTCGAGGACGTCTGCCAGAGCGTGCGGAATGACCGCAAACGGCTCAACGAGGTGCGCGAGGCGATGCGACTGAAAAGGCAGATACGGGCCGCGCTGAAGCAGAACGGGCCGCCGCAGTTGAGTCAAACCGCGACTTCCGAGGACCTGACGGACGAAGAAGTCGAGGAGTTTGACAGACTCATGGCCGCGCTAGAGCAGGAACCCGAGCCGTCGGGCGGGGATATCGAAGAGGTTGGAGACCTAGACAATCTGACGGATGAAGCGCTGGTCACCCTGGCGGCCAAGCCCTATGCCGCCTTCCTGAACGCCGCCCTCGAAACCATGGCAAGCGACATGCCATATCAAGGCAAGATAGCGAAACTCAAGGAGCTGGAAAGGGAAGTAAGGGAGCAGTACGGCAACAATCGGGATTCCCAGCGAATGATGTTGGCCCACCCCGAAAGACTGCTGGGACTCTCAATTGTTATACTCTGTCAGACAGAAATGACGCGTGTATACGAGCCACACATCCGCCACCTGGCGCACGTCAACGCGGTCAGGGCGGGGACAGAAGTCTATCTCTTTCGCGCCAGAGAAGGCCATCTGCCCGAGGCGCTGCCTGCCGGCCTGCCCAAGGACCCATTCACCGGTCGTGACTTCAAGTATGAGATCACGGACGATGGCTTCATGCTCTCGTTGCCCGACGAGAGCGTCCTTGGATATGGGCTTTCCCCCTATCAATTCAGAGTCCGTCAGGGCACCGACCGGCCTCAGAACTGAGACGACAGTAGGGACAACCACCTCTCGCGGTTAATATGGGTCCTTAATGGGTGAACCTGCTGGTGTCGCTGTTCTTTGGCGTTCGTGCAGAAGGCGAGTCAGGGAGGTTGTGTGTGGCGCTCTGGGTTCTGGTTTTGGCGGCGGTGCTGGTCGATGTGGTCGTGGGCGATGAAGTGCCGAGTTTGAAGTGTTGCGTTTCGAGTTTGAAGAGGCTCGCTTCACGCTTCACGTTTCACGCTTCACGAGAGACGCGTGGTTTGGGACCGTACCCGGCGAACGACGCATGCTGCGAGTCGATGCGAAAGGGGCGTACATGGGCGTATTGCGGTATCATCATGTGGGGATTCCCACGGATCGGGCGCTGCCCGAAGAGGACTACAGCGCCCGGTACAAGATGTACGCCGCCGGCTATTTCGAGAGTCCCTATGGGGTCGAGTGGATGAAGTTCGATCCGGATTGTCCGCTGCCGGAACTGGTCAAAACAGTGCCCCACGTGGCGTTCGTCGTCGACGACATCGAGGCAGCGATCGCCGGCAAAGACGTGCTGATCGCGCCGAACAGCCCCACCGAGGGCGTGACGGTCGCCTTCATCGGCGACCACGGCGCCCCCATCGAGTTCCTCCAGTTCGACCGTCCCGAGTCCGAGATCTGGCCGCACGACTGCAAATTCAAGATCCTGTGAGACGCGCCGCCCTGTCGGCGGATGGTTCGCTTTGGTTCCCTGCTGGAAACCGTGTCAGGCCAACGATGACCGGTACCTGCGAATCGCAGGCAGCGTACTTGGCCGGTTCGCATCGGATGGGGGACATCGGGGCCAACTCTTGGAGAAAAAGGAACCGGATGGCGAGCGAACACGCTCGCCCTACGTGACGTGAACAAGGCTTGCCGGCGTGCGCGAGATACGAGATACGAGCACAGCCTGCCGAGCGAAGTCGAGGCGAGATACCCCCCCGCCGTCGGCCGGGGCTGCGGCCTCGGCGTGGCATTAGGGAAAACCCTTAATCGGTGGCGGTTGCGGGGAACGATGCCCCGGCGTATGATTCGCGGCATGGGACTGTGGCATCGAGTCATGTCGGTGGTGACGCTTTCAGGGCTGCCAAAGACCTGGCAGGTGAGCATTTACGGTCTGGCTGGCGTGGCGGTCGGGTTGGCGCTGCTGCTGGTCCGCGTGGCCAACGCAACCTCGTATCTCTCGGACAGTCCTCTGACGTGCATCAACTGCCATGTCATGACCGACGCCTACGCCAGTTGGCAGCGGGGCAGCCACGGACGCGTGGCGGTGTGCGTCGACTGCCACGTGCCGCACCACAACATCGCGGCCAAGTACGCCTACAAGGCCCGGGACGGGATGAAGCACTCGTACGTATTCACGCTCCGCGCCGAGCCGCAGGTGCTGGAACTGTCGGCTCCGGCGGTGCCGGTCGTTCAGAGCAACTGCGTCCGCTGCCACAGCGACCAACTGGCGATGGTTCGCCTGGCGTCGTCCCCGGAGCGGCGATGCTGGGATTGTCATGAGAATGTCCACGGCTCGGTTCGCAGCCTCTCGACAAGCCCGTCGATGCTGCGGCCGGCCTTGCCCGATGCGGGACTCGATTGGATGAAGAAAGGGGGCCAGTGATGGCGTCAGGAACTCCCGAGAGCAAGTCGAAGCTCTTTACGAGCAGCGCCGGCCCGCTGCCGCTGTGGGCGGGGGCGGCGATTCTCGTCTCGGCCGCCGGAGCGATCCTCGTGCTCGGGCTGCTGGCGGTCTCGGTGATGGAGCGACGGTGGGAAGCGCAGCGGCCGACCATGGTCGCCACGCCGATCGCTCAGTGGGAGCCCGACAACGCCGTCTGGGGACAGAGCTATCCGAGGCAGTACGAGTCGTACCTGAAGACGCGCATCACCGACACCAGGACGAAGTTCGGCGGCGCGGATCCGCGCGACTATCTCGAAGAGGACTCGTTCCAGGTGATCCTGTTCGCCGGTTACGGGTTCAGCAAGGAGTACCTCCAGGCACGCGGGCATTACTACGCGGTGCAGGACGTCCGCGAGACGGCGCGGATCGCCACGCCGTTCCAGGCCGCCACCTGCTGGACCTGCAAGAGCACGGATGTGCCCCGTATGATGGACAAGATGGGCGTGAAGGAATTCTATGCCGCCAACTTCCACGATCTGACGAGCGAGATCACACACCCGATTGGCTGTCAGGATTGCCACGATCCGAACACGCTGCGCCTGCGGATCACGCGGCCGGCGCTGCGCGAGGCGTTCGCCGCGATGGGACGCAGCATCGACGAGGCCAGCCATCAGGAGATGCGCTCGCTGGTTTGCACCCAGTGCCATGCGGAGTATTACTTCAAGACGGATGAATCGGCAGGCCTGAAGAACTATCTGACCTTCCCCTGGCCGAAGGGCACGACCGCCGACGACATGCTGGCGTACTATGACGCCATCGACTTCGCGGACTACGTGCACCCGATTTCGGGCGCGCGGATCGTCAAGGCCCAGCATCCGGACTACGAGTTGTACCGGACCGGCGTGCATTCGTTCCGCGACGTCTCGTGTGCCGATTGTCACATGCCTTACCGCACCGAAGGAGGCGTCAAGTTCACCGACCATCACGTTCAGAGTCCTCTGCTGAACATCGCGAACAGTTGTGCCGTGTGCCACCGCTGGAGCGAGGACGAATTGCGCGGCCGCGTGGAAGGCATCCAGACCAAGGTGAGCGAGGCGATGTTGCAGGCGGAGGAGGCGCTGGTGCACGCGCACTTCGACATTGCCGCCGCCGTGCAGGCGGGTACGGCCGACGACGATCTCCGGGCGGCGCGGGCGCTGGTTCGCGGCGCGCAGTTTCGCTGGGACTACGTCTCGGCGACGAACGGTATGGGTTTTCACTCCCCTCAGGAGTCGATGCGGCTTCTCGGCGAGGCGGCCAACCTGGCGCAGCAGGCGCGCGTGGACGCCGCCCGTCTGCTGGCACGGCACGGTGTGACCTCGGCGCCGCGCTATCCCGACGTCTCGACCCGGCAAAAGGCGTGGGATGTTGCGCAATCCTTCGTCGGCGGAGCCGGCGTCAAGCTGCTGCCCTGATCGCGGCGCGCCGCGGAATCGGCTCGACGAATGCAGACATGTCTATTGGGGCCGAGAAAATCGTGACGAGAAATCGTCCAATCCGGTCGATGGGGACACGCAGAAAGAAATTCTTCGTTTTTCTCATTTTTCTCTTGCCGCGAGCGAACACGTAGGACTATATTTATCCTATACAGAGTGGCGGGCCGGTGTCGGCCTGTCGCCAGCCGACGAACTCGGGTGAGATACGATGGATATACTCAGGCGGAATACGGATTACGCCCTGCGTCTGGCGGTGAACCTGGCCGGTCGTTATGGGGATGGATCGGTGTCGACCCGGGCGCTGTCGGACGAAGAGGACGTGTCGTACCAACTGGCGTGCAAACTGATGCAAAGGCTTCACAAAGAAGGACTTGTGGAAAGCGACATGGGGCCCAAGGGAGGCTTCCGCCTGGCTCGGCCACCTCAGGAGGTGCCGATCCTGGCGGTAATCGAAGCGATCCAGGGCCCGCTGCGGCTGAATCGGTGTCTCTTGGGCGACGGCGCCTGTCAGAGGCAGGACGGCTGCCCGATCCGGGCGCGGATCGGACGACTCCAGGAGCAGATGGACCAGTACCTTGGCGCCGTGACGCTGGGCGAACTGGCGCAGAGCCGGCGTCCGGCACAGAACTCCACACGGCGCAGGAGACGCAAATGACCGAACGAACGAAACAGACGGTGCTCCTGGAGGCGTGCGTGGGCAAGCCCGAGTCGCTCGGTTCGCTGACCGGATACGCCGCCGACTCCATCGTCAGCAAGACGATCCTCGACAAAGACAGCGGGACGATCACGCTGTTCGCCTTCGACCGGGGCCAGAAGCTCAGCGAGCATACCTCGCCCTACGACGCGGTGGTTCAGATCGTCGAAGGCCGGGCGCACCTGGTGATCGGCGGACGGGGCCAGGACGTCGCCGCCGGCGAGTTGATCATCATGCCGGCGCACGTGCCGCACTCGGTGGCCGCCGTCGAGCGATTCAAAATGCTGTTGATCATGATTCGTTAGATCGAATGAGAAAGGGGATGCCGCACAATGCAAGTGATGGACGCCAAGGCCGCACCGGGAATTCAGAACCCGCACCACGTCAAGGTGAGCAAGCTGCATGACAGCGAGCACGCTCAGGTGATGCACATCACCCTGGGGCCCGGTGAATCGCTCCAGAGGCATGTCACACCCGTGGATGTGTTCTTCTACGTCCTCGAAGGGCGAGGCGTGGTCGAGATCGGGCAGGAGCGGCGCGAGGTTGGACCGGATACGTTGATCGACAGTCCGGCCCGAATTCCGCACGCATGGCACAACGAGAGCGACGGCGTTTTCCGCGTGCTGGTCGTCAAGACCCCGCGCCCGTCGGAAACCACAAGATTGCTGTAGCGGCCGGGCCGACAAGAAGCCTCACGCCGAGGTCATCCGGCCGTCGGGAGTCGCGTCACGGGATAGCGGACCAGGAACAGAATATAACAAAGGAGATCGCAAATGTTTTGTTATCAGTGTGAGCAGACAGCCAAAGGAACGGGGTGTACGGTTGCGGGAGCGTGCGGCAAGGATCCACAGACGGCGGCGCTTCAGGACCTGCTGATTTACGCGACGAAGGACATTTCGCGGTACGCGTACCGCGCCCACCAGATGGGCACGCGGGACCGGGCGGTCGACGTCTTCACGGTCAAGGCATTGTTCAGCACGATCACGAACGTGAACTTCGATCTGCGGTGGTTCGGCACGTTCCTCCAGGAGGCGGCGATCATCAAGGGCAAGGCCCAATCGCTGTACGAAAAGGCCGCCCGCCAGGCGGGCAAGACACCCGAGACCTTCTCCTGTCCGGTCCGCTGGTGGGAGAATACGGATGACCTCCAAGGTCTGCTCGCCAAGGCGCAGGACGTTTCGATCGCCAAGTGGATCGAGAAGCTCGGTGGCACGCCCGCCGGCCTGCAAGAGCTGATCGTCTACGGCCTCAAAGGGGCCGCCGCCTATGTCGACCACGCCGAGATCCTCGGCAAGGACGATCCCAAGCTTTATGCCGACTTCCACCGCATGCTCGACTACCTGACCACCGGCCCGTCCGATATCAACGACTTGCTTGCCAAGGCGCTCGAGACCGGCGAGATCAACCTCCGCGCGATGGAGCTGCTCGACGCCGCCAACACAGGCGTCTACGGCCATCCCGAGCCGACAAAGGTGCGCATCACGCCGGTCAAGGGCAAGTGCATCCTGGTCTCCGGCCACGACCTCAAAGACCTCGACGAGCTGCTCAAACAGACCGAGGGCAAGGGAATCAACATCTATACGCACGGCGAGATGCTGCCCTGCAACGCCTATCCCGGCCTGAAGAAGTACAAGCACCTGGCGGGCAACTACGGCGGCGCCTGGCAGAACCAGCGCACCGAGTTCGACGAGTTCCCCGGCCCGATCGTCATGACGACCAACTGCATCATGAAGCCCAAGGACAGCTACAAGGACCGCATCTTCACGCTCGGCCTGGTCGGCTGGCCCGGCGTCAAGCACATCGACGACCGCAACTTCGCGCCGGTCATCCAGGCGGCGCTGGCGGCGCCCGGTTTTGCCGCCGATGCGCCGGCCAAGTACATCACCGTCGGCTTCGGACGCAACGCCGTGATGAACGCTGCCGGCAAGGTCATCGACCTGGTCAAGGCGGGCAAGATCCGCCACTTCTACCTGATCGGCGGATGCGACGGCGCCAAGCCCGGACGCAACTACTACACCGAGTTCGCCGAACAGGTGCCCGGCGACTGCGTGATCCTGACGCTCGCCTGCGGCAAGTACCGCTTCAACAAGCTCGAATTCGGCGACATCGACGGCATCCCGCGATTGCTCGACGTCGGGCAGTGCAACGACGCCTATTCGGCGGTGCAGATCGCCGTGGCGCTGGCGGGGGCGTTCGACTGCGGCGTCAACGATCTGCCGCTGTCGCTGATCCTCTCGTGGTTTGAGCAGAAGGCGGTGGCGATACTGCTGACGCTGCTGCACCTGGGTGTCAAGGACATTCGCCTGGGACCGAGCCTGCCGGCTTTCGTCACGCCGGACGTGCTCAACGTGCTGGTCGAGAAGTTCGACATCAAGCCGATCGGCAGTGTGAAGAATGACATTGCCGCCACGCTCGCCACCTGAGCGGCTGGCGATCCTGTACGGTGAAGGAGGACTGATCGCAGCTTCCTTGTCACCCCGAGTGGAACGAAGTGAAGTCGAGGGGTCTGGCCATGGACGAGGTGCGATTCTTGTTCGTGGCCGCACCCCCACGGAGGGGATGACGGCAAACTGCGGTACCTCCAAACCCGTAGGAACCGAGGTGTATCATGGCAGTACGAAACATCGTAAAGATCGATGAGGAAAAGTGCAACGGCTGCGGCCAGTGCGTCACCGCCTGCGCCGAGGGCGCGATCAAGATCATCAACGGCAAGGCGAAACTGGTCAGCGAAACCTACTGCGACGGCCTGGGGGCGTGCCTGGGGCACTGCCCCCAGGACGCCATCACGATCGAGCAGCGGGAGGCGGCCGAGTTCGATGAGGAGGCCACCAAGGCCCATCTGGCGAAAGAGAACAAACCCGAGCCGGGGTTTGCCTGTCCGGGCTTGGCGATGCAGCGGTTCGACGAGGCGGCGAAGGCTGCGCCGACCGAAGCCGCCGATGAACCAGCGGCGCCGTCGCAACTGAGACACTGGCCCGTCCAGTTGAAGCTGGTGGCGCGAACGGCGCCGTATTTCGCCGATGCGGACCTGCTGCTGGCGGCCGATTGCGTGCCGTTTGCGATGGGCGATTTCCACCAGCGGTTTCTCAAGGGCCGCAGCGTGGCGATGGGCTGCCCCAAGCTCGACGATGCGCAGTTCTACATCGAGAAGCTGGCGGACATCCTCCGGGCCAATACGATCCGCTCGCTGACCGTGGTGCACATGGAGGTGCCGTGCTGTTCCGGCCTGACGCGCGTGGCCCGCGAGGCCATCGCCCGTAGCGGCAAATCGATGGACTTCCAGGATGTCACTGTGTCTCTTCGCGGCAGCGTGATTCGAAACGAAACGATCCGCACGGGGCAAACCGGTGAACGAGAGGTTGCAGGCTGTGCTTGAGATTCTCAGACAAGTCGCGGTGGATTTCTGGGCCACGATAGCGCAGATGTCGCCCTATCTGCTGTTCGGATTCCTTGTGGCCGGCCTGCTGTCCATCTTTATCTCACAACGAATGGTCGAGCGGCACCTCGGTGGGAAGGGCATTCTGCCTGTTCTGAAGGCGTCACTGTTCGGCCTTCCGATGCCTCTGTGCTCCTGCGGCGTGATCCCCGTGTCCATGTCCCTCCGCCAGCGCGGAGCCAGCAAGGGCTCGACAATCGCCTTCCTGCTGGCCACGCCGCAGACGGGTGTGGACTGCATCCTGGTGACTTACAGTCTTCTGGGGCCCGTCTTCGCGATCTTCGCACCGATGGCCGCGCTGGTGACCAGTCTCGTGGGTGGCCTGCTCGTAAGCCTCTTCGGACAGGCCCCGGAGGACAAAGACGCTGAGACGGAAGACAACCATCCCGTCAATCCGCAATCGGATGGTTCTCAACCCGTTGGCGAGTGTCGCTGTCACCCTCTGACTACGCCCCGACGCCGGCTTCTCGACGGCCTGCGGTACGGCTTCCTGTCCCTGCCCCGCGACATCGGCAAATCCCTGCTGGTCGGTCTGACAATCGCGGCCGTGATCTCCGCACTGATGCCGGACGACTTCTTTGCGCAGAAGCTGGGCCGGGGCCTGCCCGCCATGCTCGTGATGATGCTGATCGGCATTCCCATCTATGTGTGTACCTCCGGATCGGTGCCCCTGGCTGCGGCGATGATCCTCAAGGGCCTGAGCCCCGGCGCCGCATTCGTTTTCCTCATGACGGGCCCGGTCACGAATGCCGCGGGTCTGGCCACGATCTGGAACACCCTCGGCCGCCGCACGGCGGTTCTCTACCTGATCACCGTCGCCGTCTGCGCCCTCGCCGGCGGCCTCCTGCTCGACGCCATTGCCCCCCACATGGAATTGGCCGCTGCGCCCCACGTCCACAACATGGGCCCCAGCCTCTTCCAGCACGTCTCCGCCGTCGTCCTCCTGGCCCTGCTCGGCTACGGCTTCTACACCCACCTGCGCCGCCGCGAACTCGCCTGACGCCGGGCGCATCTCCCCTCGACTTCGCTCGGGGCAGGCTGCGCTCGTATCTCGTCCACGTAGGGCGAACATCCCCGAGACTCTTCCCAGATCCACGGCCTTCACACTTCAATCTTCAACTTGACACGCCAAACTCGAAACTCAACACTCTGCGTCTCAACAGAACAGCGCCTTGAAGCCCTGGGTCAGGATGGTCACGCGTTCGCAGGGTGCAGTCGCAAGCCGCCCGTCGCCCGTGAAGCGTGAAGCGTGAAGCGTGAAGCGTGAAGCGAACCTCTTCAAACTTGAGACTCAACACTTGAAACTCGGAACTCCATCGCCCAGCACCATCGCCAGAACAAGAACCCAAAGTGCCATACAGAGTCTCCCTGATCCGCCTTCCGCACGAACGCCAAAGAACAACGCCACCCCCTATTTCAATGATTCAGGACTCATGGCACCTATAATAGGCGGCTCTCCATATTATCGCCAGACTATCTCATCGGTCTGCACCTTCATTGACTTGCCGTACCGGTGTTCGATAGCATAACGACGGATCGAGAGACAATCAGTAAGACAAGGCCGCCGACAAACATCCACTTGTGAAGCCAGTATTTGGTTGCGCCTTTTCGCTCAATCCCAGTCATGACTGCCTGCCTCTCGCTTATGTGTTGATGGGCTCTCTTGACTCGTTCTCTGATTTCATCCGGGGAGAGTGGCCGGCCTGACTCGTCTATGAATGAACCACCTTGTTCTGCGCGGTGCACTAAAGCTTCCTCTGTATTGTGGTCGCTGTCGAACCCATACAATACAGGAATCCATTCCATTCGCGATAGTCCCGCTAGGCCAGACACCAGCAAGGCTGCCCATGCAGCTATTTCGCAAGATGCCTGAATCTCACATGAGAATTGTGACGTTTGAACAGATAGGCCTAAAACGGTGAATACAAGTCCCAAGAAGTAGAACTCGAACTTCTGTTGTGTCTGGATGGCGTGCTCTTCATTTTTGTCCATGCGCCCTGCCTTAGAAGCAGTTGGCTCCTGCCAATGGTTAGTTGGTTGCAGTTATGCTCCCAATCGCCGTCAGTAATCGACATGGTCATCCGCTATGCCAAATAGGAGCGGACGAAAACAGGAGGCGGGAAACAGGGACAGCCGCGAATGCTGGTCCGTTAAGGGACGGACCACGCATGAAATCCCCATTTCTGACCCAAGAGCGCGGACCAAAGCGGCAAGAATAGCCCTAACGGACCGCCATTCTGGACAGCCACGAATTCTCTCCTCGTGTTGTCGTGTTTCTGTTACGGAACGTGCGTCTGGCCTGTCCATTTCGCTGGTTCTCCCAGCACTTCCCATTGGCGGAGCGAGGGTCTTCCGCGCCTCATCGGGGCCGTCGGTTCCGCCTGCACGGGTTCTATTGTAGAACGGCGGGGGCGGAAAGGCAAGGAAAAGAACGGTATCTCGTATCTTGTTGTTCGTATCTCGCAAAGGGGCGCGCCGGGACGCCGCGTGAGACGGTGCGGGTACATACCCACCGACTCGTCACCGGCCTGGAGCGGATGCTACGGACAGGCCTTGTGCTCTCGTACGCAGCGACGGCGGTCCTCACCTTTAGCGCAGGGACAGGCCCTCGGCGGCGAAGGTGTCGGCGTCGCGGAGGGTTCCGGCGGTGAATCCCTTGTGGAACCATCGCCTCCTCTGCTCGGAGGTTCCGTGGGTGAAGCTGTCGGGCACGACGTAGCCGCGTGCCGCCTTCTGGATGCGGTCGTCGCCCACAGCGCTGGCGGCGTTGAGCGCCTCGTCGAGGTCGCCGGCTTCGAGCAGGTTCACCCGGTCGGCGTAGTGGGCCCACACGCCGGCGAGGTAATCCGCCTGGAGCTCGAAACACACCATGTACTTGTTGAACTGCGTCTCGCTCAGCCCCGACCGCAGAGACATCACCTTCTCCGTGATGCCCAGAAGCGTCTGCACGTGGTGGCCCACCTCATGGGCGATCACGTAGGCCATGGCGAAGTCGCCGGGCGCGTGAAACTGCTGCTGCAGTTCCTGATAGAAGCTCAGATCGATGTACACCTTGCGATCGCCCGGCGCATAGAACGGACCGGTGGCCGAAGTGGCATATCCCGATCCGGTCTGCACCGTGCCGGTGTAGAGGACCAGTTTCGGATACTCGTAGCTCAACCCCTGCTGGCGGAACAGATCGGTCCAGACGTTCTCGGTCTCCGCCAGCACGACAGAGACGAACTGCGCCAGTTCATTCTCCTCGGCCGTCGGCACGTACGACGATGAGTCCGTCGACGCCTGCATCTGGAGGGAGTTCAGAAGCTGGGACGGGTTGCCTCCGAGGAAGTAGATGGCCAGGACGAGGATGAGCGTTCCGAGTCCCCCGCCGACCATGCCTTGTTTGACGGAAAGGCCCCGACGGTCTTCGACGTTTGAACTGGCGCGCCTGTCTTTCCAGCGCATGGTATTCTCCTTGTTCTACGAGCGCGAACCACCGCCACTCTGCCTGAGGCCACGCGGCCCCCCTGTCATCCCCCCCGTGGTGTGGACCACCTCACAGCGCGAGGTCGGTCAGGTCGGCGCCCTTCTGTTTCAGCGCATCGTAATAGACCTGGAAGCGATCCTTCAGCGCCTTCAGACCAGTTTCCAGATTTCCGAGATCGGCCTTGAGCTTCTTCGCTTCTTCTCCCAGGGCCTCGGTGAGCGGGATTTCCTTGATCTTGGCGGCCAGCTTCTCGACGTCCGCCTGCTTGGCGAGGATGGCATCTTTGTACTTCAGCGCGGTGGCCTTGAGGCTTTCGACCGTCATGGTCTGGGCCTCGGTCTGGATCTCGCTGACGGCCCTTTCCAGGTCCACAGCGGCAGCCCGAGTCTGGGTGGCAGCCGGGGCCGGGGGTTTCGTCCCGGTGCCGGAAGCCGTCTGGTCATCGGCCTTCTTGCGGCATCCGAAGGTCATCGACAGGAGGAGGATCAGGCAACACGACAGGATTTGACGCTTCTTGAATCTCACGGCAGGCTCCTTTCAAGTCGAACAATGTTTGCGTCCACGCGACAGTCAGGCTATATCGCAGAGGGGACAGCGTCAAGTCAACGCTTGCGGCTCTTGCCGGGGAAAGTGCGCCTTCTGTCTGCGGGCGGCTCCGCAAGGCCATCCGAGCCGGCGGAACCGGTGCTCCCCATAACGATGAATCCACCCACTCAATTCCCACTTTTCCGCTATAGAATCAGAGACGATGCCGGATGCAACCCCGGCTGTTCTATAATTGACGTCGAATGGATTTCAGGTCAAGGTCTGTAATTGAAGGTTTTTCCTTGTTGCGGACGGACAAATGGCGGTCCATGCTGTCTTGTCGATATCTGGCGATTTCTGAGGAGTATCGGATTCCTCAATCGACAGTGGTGTGGCGCTCGCGTGAAAGGAGTTGAGAGATGGCGCAGTACAAGATCGAAGACGTAGAGGGGATTGGTCCAACCTACGGGGAGAAGCTCCGGGCCGCCGGGGTGAGCAATACCGACCAGTTGCTGGCCGCCGGCAAGACGAAGAAGGGGCGAGCCGAACTGGCCCAGAAGACGGGGATCAGTGAGTCCCTGATTCTCAAGTGGGTGAACATGGTCGACCTGTACCGCATCAAAGGCATCGGGTCGGAGTACTCCGAACTCCTGGAGGCTTCCGGCGTCGACACGGTCAAGGAGCTCAAGAACCGCGTTCCCGCCAACCTTGAGAAGAAGATGACCGAAGTGAACACACAGAAGAAGCTGACCCGACGGGTGCCGACGCTCGCGATGGTGACCGATTGGATCGAGCAGGCCAAGAAGCTACCGGCCGGCGTGGAATACTGACCGTCGAAGCACGCACAGAAACGCAACCGCGGTAGCCGCCAATGCGGGACAACCTGCGGTGCCTGAGGCACCCTCGTTGACGGCTATCCGCACCGAACACAAACACAAACGAACCATCTGAAAGGCAAGTGCGATGGGAAACCTGTTGCCGTTAATCATTCAATTGGTCAGCGGGGCCGTCGGCGGGAATGTGGCAGGCGGTCTGATGAAACAGTTCTCCCTGGGGACGCTCGGTAATTCCATCGCCGGCATCCTGGGCGGCGGAATCGGCGGCCAACTGCTCGGTCTTCTGGGGATCGCCACCGGCAGTGGCGGGACGGACATCGGCAGTATCGTGGGAAGCATCGCCGGCGGCGGCGTGGGCGGCGGCGTCCTGATGGCAATCGTGGGCGTCATCAAGAACGCCATGAAGAAGCAGTAGCACACCCGCCATCTCGACACAGGCATGCCTGCCAACATGGACGCGCATCCGAAACACGGAACCGGGCCCGCTCCCTGCCGTGAGTTTCCTTGTCCTCGGCCGGGCCCATGTGGCTTGGGGGATATGGTTGTGCGCCGAGGCGATCAGAAATAATTCATCGGCCGGACGAAAGCCCTTGGCAGAGTCGGGAGAGAGTGCTATAGTGCGACCCTTGTTTATCAGGATATGTTGCTGAAGCTTCCTTTGGTCGCACGAACCATGATTTTGACACAGATACTGCAACCGAATTCCGTCAGGGTGCCGCTGAAAGGCACGGACAAGAATGCCGTGATCAGCGAACTGGTGCATCTGCTCGATGAGAACGGACTGCTCTTGAACAAGAACGTTGTGCTGGAGGCGGTGTTCAGCCGGGAAATGACCCGCAGCACGGGGATCGGGTCCGGGATCGGGATCCCGCACGGCAAGTGCAACGCGGTCAAGGATCTGGTCATGGCGCTGGGCATCGCGCGTCAGCCGATCGAGTTTCAGAGCGTGGACGGCAAGCCCGTGTCGACCGTGATCCTGCTGATCAGCCCGCTCGACCAAACCGGTCCCCATATCCAGGCGCTGGCGCGGATCAGCCGGCTGATGCTCGATGCGTCGTTCAAGAGCGCGCTGGAGCAGGCCCCGTCGGCAGAGGTGGCCTACAAGCTGCTGAGCGATCGAGAGAACGAGTAGCGTCTTTCCGGCCGGGCGTCTTACAGCGATCCGCTGGGCCGTTTTTCCCAGAGGATGAGGCCCAGATCGTAGGGATTGACCTGATCGGGATGGCTTGGCAGGACGCGGACGGCCACGCCATGCTGGCCGGTCGTCTTGCACTCCATCGAGCCGGTGAACCAGTGCTCTCCATCGTCCGAGGCTCTCTGCTCGTGCCGCATCGCGACGGGCGAACCCTCCTGAATGTTGCCCCAGGAATCGGTCGGTCCCGAATACAGCTCGACAGAGACGTCTTCCGGACGAACGCGCCCCAGTTTGACCAACGCGCGAACGTTCAGCTCCGAGCCCACCTTCAGCTGCGGCTGCCTCGGATTCAACCGCTCCTCGTCTTGCTCGCCGTTGACCAGCACCGTGACGTCCCTGACCGCAAACTCCGACCAGGCCTGGCGAATCTCCGATTTCCAGCGAGAGAAGGCCTTCGCCCGGCTCATCGCTTCGGCGGCCAGGTATCGATAGCGAGCCGCCGCCGGGTTGTAGAACCGGCGCACGTACTCGGCCAGCATGCGATGCGTGTTGAAACGCGGCCCGACCCACCGGATGGTGGCTTTCATCTTCGCAATCCACGCGCGGGGCAGGTCGTCAGCGCTGCGGGTGTAGTACAGCGGCACCACCTCGTTCTCGAGGATGCTGTAGATCGCCTGCGCCTCGATCATGTCCTGGTAGTCCTGGTTCTGATAGTTCTGCTCGTCGCCAATGACCCAGCCGCCTTCGGGAATGTACCCCTCGGGCCACCAGCCGTCGAGGGTGCTCATGTTCAGCACGCCGTTGACCGCCGCTTTCATGCCGCTGGTGCCGCTGGCTTCCATCGGCCGACGCGGATTGTTCAGCCAGACATCGACGCCTCGCACGAGGAATCGCGCCACGTCCATGTCATAGTCCTCCAGGAAGACGATGCGCCGTCGCACGGTCTCGTCGGAGGCGAAATGGATGATATGGCGGATGATCTCCTTGCCGCCGGTGTCCTTCGGATGGGCCTTGCCGGCAAAGATGAACTGGACCGGGCGCTCCGGATCGTTCAGCAGCCTGGCCAGACGCTTCGCGTCCCGGAGGAGCAGATCGCCGCGTTTGTAGGCGGCGAAACGCCGGGCGAAACCGATCGTCAGGGCCTTGGGGTCAAGCACTTCTTCGGCCTGCCGCAGCTCGCCATGACACCGGCCGCGACGCTGCATCTGGGCCATCAGCCGCTTGCGGGCGAACACGATCAGCCGTTCCTTGCAACGCTGATGGGCGCTCCACAACTCCTCGTCGGGAATCTGATCGGTCTGGTCCCACACCGACTTGTCGAACACGCTCTCGGACCAGGACGGACCCAGATAGCGCTGGTACAGGCCACCGATCTCCTCCGACAGCCACGTCTTGAGATGGATACCGTTGGTGATCGAGATGATCGGAACTTCCTTCTCCGGAATGCCGGGCCATAGCGATCCCCACACTTCGCGAGAGATCTGCCCGTGCAGTTTGCTGACGCCGTTGACGTAGCCGCTCAAGCGAATGGCCAGCACCGGCATTTTGAACGGTTCGGCCTCATCGTCCGGCAGCAGCCGTCCCAGGGACAGGAACTGCGTGCGGTTCACACCCAGGTGCGGGAAGTAGCCTCCGAAGTATTTGTCCATCAGCTCCACGCTGAACTCGTCGAGGCCGGCCTTGACCAGGGTGTGGACCGTGAAGACGTTGCCGGAGCGGGTCGCTTCCACCGCTTCCTCGAACGTCATGTTCTTGGCATTGCGCAGTTGTCGAATGCGCTCCAGCGCCATGAAGGCGGCGTGCCCCTCGTTCATGTGGCAGACCGTCGGCTCAATGCCCATCGCCAGCAGGGCCTTGAGCCCGCCGATGCCGAGCAGGATCTCCTGGCGGATTCGCAGTTCGCGGTCGCCGCCGTAAAGGTTGCTGGTAATCATGCGGTCGACCGACGAATTCGGAGCGATGTTGGTGTCCAGAAGATACAGCTTGATCCGACCCACGCAGATGCACCAGACCTGCGCCTGGACGTTGCGGCCGGGATACTCGACGCTCACCGTCAGGGGCCGGCCGCTCTCCTTGCGGACCAACTCCATCGGCATGTTGAACACGTCGTTCTCCACGTAGGCTTCCTGCTGCCAGCCGTCGATGTTCAGGTACTGGCGGAAGTAGCCCTTCTGGTACATCAGACCGACGCCGACCAGCGGGATGCCGAGATCGCTGGCGCTCTTGAGATGGTCGCCCGCGAGAATTCCCAGGCCGCCGGAGTAGATCGGAAGGCATTCGTGGAGTCCGAACTCCGCACTGAAATACGCGATGACCTCTCTGCTCGTCTGCGGACAAACCCTCTCGTACCAGGTCGAGGATTGGAGATACGATCGCAATGCCGCTGCCGCCTGCTTCAACTCGTTCAGGAAGCTCTCATTGCGCGCCAGTGCCTGCAGACGCGTCTGCGAGACGGCCCCCAGCAGCTTGACCGGATTGTGGCCGCAGGCCACCCACAGGTTCGGGTCAATCCGCTTGAACAACTCCACAAGCGGTGGGTTCCAGGCCCAGAACATATTCCTCGCGACGTAATCCAACTCTTGCAGACAGTCCGGCAAAGCTGGCAGAACGGTGAAGTTACGGACACTCGGCATTGCAGCTCCTCACTAAGTCAAGACATCCTCATGCGGAGACACCACACGGAGAACAGCAGGTCCTCACCCTCTCATCGGCAAATCCCCTGGCCGTCTTAACCCCAAAACCCCCAAGTCTTTATGGCCTTTCGGCCCCGGAACGTCCGACAAACACAGACGCGTCGTGGCTGTCAGCGGCAGCAATAAAAAAAAGGCCTGCATAGACAGGCCTTTTATCTATTGCCAGCTCACCTCCACCTGTGCCGTGAGAATGGATTTTGAAGAGAACCCATTACTGCAAGGTGGGCAATCGTTGCTCGCGTCCGGATGTCCTATCGAGTAGGCATGTCCGGCCCGGCAAGACCTGATTTCCCTCAGAACGGGTATCGGTTCTTTCAACAGTACGCATTCTCACGAACACTGCAGGGGTCAGCCCGCAATTGTCTTATACCATATGGCGGCGGGTCCGTCAAGCAAATAGCTCTGGAGATCAACAGCACCTTGGCCCACACGCCTATACCCCTTATCGGCATTCGACGTTCGGGACGTGAAAAAAAACGTTGCGTCGCGCGTGGCATCTCAGACGGTTCATGAGAATCTCACAATGTCCGTAATTCCGCCTCTACGGCCTGATGGAGACTCTGGACGATGGCCGCCTGATAGCCATCGACCGTCTCGTGCGTCAGCGTCCCGTCTTCATCTCGGAATCGCAGGGAAACGGTCACGCTCTTCTTGTCGGGTGCGATGCCCTTGCCTCGATAGATGTCCACGAATCGGACGTCCTCCAACTCGGCCGGAGCGCTGCTCTCGATGGCCTGGGCAATGGCCCTCCAGGTCGTGTCCTCGGGCACAACGATCGACAGGTCGCGCTCGACGGCCGGAAAACGCGGGACCGGCCGAATGGAGATCGGAGCGCCCTTCAGCTCCAGCAGCTCGGAGAAATCCAACTCCGCACCGCACGGCGAGAGGTCTTTGAAATCCAGCTTGCTCCGAACCGCCTCCGAGAAGACGGCTGCCACACCGATCACGCGTCCGTTGACCGTGACCTCGGCGCCCACATCCGCCCAAGAACAATCGGCCGGCACGAAATCGACCGTCGCCCGACGGTCGATATGCCGGATCAACCCCTCCACGGCGCCCCGCAGCTCACGAAAGTCGCCGCTGCAAACCAAGGCCACTTTGGTCTTCTCTTCGGGCAGAGCATTTCGGTCCTGCCTCGGCTTGAACGTGTCGGCAATCTCGTAGACGCGACACGGCAGGTTCTTGGCATTGACATTCGTCCTGAGGACCTCCAACAGCGAGCCCAGCAGCGTCTGCCGCAGCAGATTGGCGCTCTTGCGAGAGACGTCCCTGACACCCAGGTCGCCGATGGCGCCGCCGTCGGCAAACAGCGCGGCAATCGCCTGATCGATGAACGTCACGGTGACGGTCTCATAGAACCCGCAGCCGTTGAGAAAGCCGCCGATGGACTGGGCCAGCCTCTGACGCGCGTCGGCGGGCACCGCCTCGATCCGGATGCTCTTGCGCGTGGGGACCTTGTCATAGCCATGAACGCGGGCAACTTCCTCGATCAGGTCCACCTCCCGCTGGATATCGCTGCGCCACGTGGGGACCGAGCACACCACCGAACCGTCCGACAGACGCGGCGAAAAGCACAGAGAAGCGAGGATTTTCAGGACCGTCTCGGAGGGGACCTCGATGCCGAGCAGCTTGCCCAGACGCGAAAGCCTCATCGTCACCTGCCGGGGCTGAGGTTTTCCTGGATAGGCGTCCACCACGCCTTTGGCCACGCGACCACCGGCCACCTGAACGATCAACTGTGCAGTCCGTCTCGAGGCCCAGTCGATCTTCTCGATGTCCACGATCCGTTCGAAACGAAACGCTGCCTCTGAAGGCAGAGCCAGACGGCGGCTCGTCGTGCGTATGCAGACCGGATCGAAATGAGCCTCTTCCAGCAGAATCGTGGTGGTCTTGTCGCCCACCTCGGTCTCCAGGCCACCCATCACGCCGGCGACGGCGACCGGCCGCCTGGCGTCGGCGATCACCAGCATGTCGGGCGTCAACTCGCAGTTGGAGCCGTCGATGCTGACGATCCGCTCGCCGGCGATGGCCTTGCGAACGACGATCCTGCTGTCTTTGATGGTGTTGTAGTCGAAGGCGTGCGGCGGCTGCCCTGTTTCCATCATGGCGTAGTTCGTCGCGTCGACGACGTTGTTGATGCTGCGCATCCCGACGGCTTCCAGCCGCCTGACCATCCACTCGGGCGACAGTCCGATCGTGACGCCCTCGATCACCCGGGCGGTATATCGGCCGCACAGAGAGGGCTCGGCAATTTCGACCCCGACGAATGCGGACGCGTCCCTGTCCATTTCACACAGTTCGACCTGGGGCAGCCTCAGTTCCCTGCCCGTCGCGGCCGCCAGTTCCCGCGCGACCCCGATGTGACTGAGACAGTCGCCCCGGTTGCTGGTGACCTCGACGTCGAGCACGGTGTCGTCGCCCACTCGTTCGATCCCCTCGCAGGGAAAACCCAGATCGCTCAGAATCGCCGCGATGCGTTCGGCGGCAAGTCCCGTCTCGACGTAGTCGTTCAGCCAGTTCAGCGAAATCTTCATGAAATCCGTCCTTACGAGTATCCGTGATAGGGCCATAGCCTACCCAGGCCCCCCCCGCCTGTCAACTCCACGGACCTGAGACTTGCGAATCGAGGGCGTTTGCGATAGGCTGGAAGGCCAAGGGGAGCGGCCCCGACAGACGCTTTGCAGACACCGGGAAGGACCATGAACGATTGTGAACGATTCGAGCAACTGATCGAGGGGGGCGACTGCTGCATCTCCATCATGACCACGGAAGAGCGCTACGCGCTGGAGATCGTGCGAAAGGTCGCCGAGAAGCTTAAGCGGGACATGTGGGTCTGGTCGGTCGCCGACGGGGTGCGGGACGGGTTGATCGACGGCAGCCCGGCCATCGCCAACACCGACAGCCCGGCCGCCGGACTGGCCAACCTCGCACGCGCCAAGCCCGGCTCCCTCTGTGTCACGCTCGACCTGGCCGAGCATCTCCGGGGCGGCAAGGCCCTGCGCATCCTGCGCGACATGATCGACGGCTTCGACAGCACGCCAATCACCCTGGTGATGATCGACAGCGCCGATAAGCTGCCCGACACAGTCAAAGCCTACACCCGGTCGTTCGAGATTTCGTATCCCGACGAGAAGGAGCTGCTTCAGATCATCCGAAGCACGCTCCAGCGTCTGCATCGCAAGAAACCGATCGAAGTCGGCATCACCCAGAAAGGCCTCGACACGATCGTCCGCAATCTGCGCGGGCTGACGCGTCGCCAGGCGGCGCGGATCATTCGCGATGCGGTCGCCGCCGATCAGCGCTTCCGCGACGACGACATCAACGTGATCATCGCCAACAAGAGACGCATGATCCAGCAGGGCGGGCTGCTCGAATACATCCAGACGCCGCTCGATCTGAGTGAAATCGGCGGGATGAACCACCTCAAGACCTGGCTGCACCAGCGACAGGACGTCTTCAGCGCCGAGGCGCAGGCGTTCGGCCTGGTAGCCCCCAAGGGTGTGCTCATGCTGGGCGTGCAGGGCGCGGGCAAGAGCCTGTGCGCCAAGGCTATCGCCACCGCGTGGCACCAGCCCCTGCTGCGGCTGGACCCGGGCACGCTGTACGCCAGCTTCATCGGCGAGTCGGAGCGTAACCTGCGCGATGCGCTGAGGCAGACCGAGATGATGGCGCCGGTGATCCTCTGGGTAGACGAGATCGAGAAGGCCTTCGCCTCGGCCGCCAGCCGCAGCGCCGACGGCGGACTGTCTCAGCGCATGTTCGGCACGTTGCTGACCTGGCTCCAGGAGCACGAGGCGCCCGTCTTCACGGTCGCCACCGCCAACGACATCGAGGCGCTGCCGCCTGAGCTGCTCCGCAAAGGCCGCTTTGATGAGATCTTCTTCGTCGACCTCCCCACGCCGCCAGTGCGCCAGCAAATCTTCGCGATCCACCTGCGAAAACGCGGCCGCGACCCCGAGAAATTCGACCTGGCCGCTCTGAGCGAAGCGTCGCAAGGCTACAGCGGCTCGGAGATCGAGCAGGCGGTCACCTCGGCGCTGCATACCGCCCACGCGGACAAGACTGAGCTGGACACGGAGCGTCTGATCGCGGCCTTGCGAGCCTCGCCTCCCCTTTCGGTGACGATGGCCGAGAAGGTCTGCGCTCTGCGCGAATGGGGCAAAGGCCGCTGCGTGCCCGCCGATTGAGCTGTCGTCGATCGTGACGGAGGGGTGGCAGCCTCAAACACGCAGCGTGGGGCGATGGCAGATTCCTCCGTTGCCTCGAATGCACGGGGCGACCAACACAATGGACCATCCCCAAATCCTCCGGACTTGAGGCTGCCACCCGGATCGTACGGACGCGTAGGGTTTTGCGCTTTCCAAGAGACGACGCGTACCTATAATGGCGAACTGAAAGGACTCAATCGCCTTAAAGGACTGTGGATATGAATACGCGTTCCCTGTTGTTCGTAGTCGCGGCCGCCCTGGCGACCGTGCTCCTCTGTGGCTGCGTCGAACGGAAACTGACGATCAACACGGAGCCTCAGGGCGCTCTGGTCACGCTCAACGACGAACAGATCGGCGTCTCGCCGGTCACCGTGTCGTTCAACTGGTACGGAGACTACTGGGTCCGCGCCAGCAAGGAAGGTTTCGAGACGCTCGACACGCATCGCGAACTGAAGGCGCCGCTGCACGACCGCTTTCCGTTCGACTTCTTCGCGGGCGTTCTCTATCCCGGCCAAATCACGGACGATTACGAATGGACGTTCGAGCTGGCTCCCCGGCAGGACCTCACCCGCGAGCAACTGCTCGAACAAGCCGACGCTCTCCGCACCGAAATCGACTGACGCGGCTCGGCGGGCAACGGTCACATCAGGTTGTCGCGGTACCAGGCGATGGCGCGCTGGAGGCCGTCGCGGAAGAGGATGACCGGCTCGAATCCGATCAGCTTCCTGGCGGCGGTGATGTCGGCCAGCGAGTGCTTGACGTCGCCGGCACGGGCCGGCGCGTAATGAGGCACGACTTTCTTGCCCACCATCTCGTTGATCAGAGCGATGATCTCGTTGACGGTGACCTTCTCGCCACAGGCGATGTTGACGACTTCGCCGTTGGTCTTCTTCGCCCGGGCGGCGCAGAGATTGGCGTGAACGACGTTGTCGATGTAGGTGAAGTCGCGGCTCTGCTCGCCGTCGCCGTAGATGGTGGGAGGTTGGTCCTTGAGGATGGATGTCACGAAGGCGGGAATCGCGGCGGCGTACTGGCTCGTCGGGTCCTGGTACGGCCCGAACACGTTAAAGTAACGAAGCGAAATCGTCTCCAGACCGAAGACCTTGGCAAAGACCGAGCAGTAGTACTCGCCCACGAGCTTGCCGACCGCATAGGGTGACAGCGGACTGGTGGGCATCGTCTCGACCTTGGGCAGCGTCGGCGTGTCGCCATAGGCCGACGAGCTGGCGGCGTAGACGAAACGCTTGACGCCCGCATCGCGTGCGGCCATCAACAGCGTGAACGTCGCATCCACGCAGTGCTTGTGCGTCAGCTCGGGCTCGTCGACGCTGCGGGGCACGCTCGGCAGCGCCCCTTCATGCAGGACGACATCAATGCCCTTCATCACAGACCGCGCCACGTTCGGGTCTCCCATGTCGGCCTGGACGAAGTCGATCTTGTCGATCAGGTCATCGAGGTTGCTGCGCTTACCTGTCAGCAGATTGTCCACCACGCGCACGTAGCAGCCCTCGGCAACCAACCGTCGACAGATGTTCGAGCCGATGAAGCCGGCCCCGCCCGTCACCAGAAACTTCTCCATAGACGTCATCCTTTTGCAGAACGCCAAGCCACCCAACGGCGTCTCATTCTACGAGGCCGTCCCCCGAAGGAAAGCCCCTTTTGTCGGGATTCGTTTTTCCCCAGCTCGATCGGTCCCGCGCAGATCACGCGGAATTGGCGGCCAACTGGGGCTTGAGATACTTGCGGTACGCCTTGAATTGCTGGCGGAAATAGCCGCCCTTCATGGCCTCGGCGCCGAACAGCACACAGCCGAGGACGTTGGCGCCTACCTCCTGCAGCTCACGAAGCGTCCGCCGGGCCGCTCCGCGTGTGGTCGCCGCAGCGTTGTACACGAGCAGTGTCCCGTCGACGAGCCGCGCCAGCACCTTGACGTCGCTGACCAGCAGCACAGGCGGACTGTCGACGATCACGCGGTCGTAGTGCTGGGCCACACCTTCGATCAGCTCTTTCATCCGGCGGCCGGCCAGCACCTCGGCCGGACTGGCAGTGGGCGGACCGGCATAGATGAGATCCAGCCCGGCGATGCTGCTCGGTCGAATGGCGGACTGATAGTCGCACTGCCCGGTCAGGATGCTCGTCAACCCCTGCCGACGCGTCTCCTTCGTCTCTTCGGAACCCGTTCGAGGAAAGGCCAGGTGCAGGCTCGGCTGACGCAGGTTCGCATCGATCAACAGCACCTTCTCGTACTTGGCGACGAAGGCCGCCGCCAGGTTGCACGCGACAGAGGTCTTGCCGTCGCCCGGCGCGCCGCTGGCGATCAGCAGGGTCTTGAAGCCCGCCTCGCCCGTCAGGTCCAGGTTGGTGCGGCAGCGCCGGTAGCACTCGCCCAGCAGCGAATACGGCGCGTCCTTTACAACGTGACACAGGTCGACGTCGTCGACGGCACGGTCCTCGGCAGCGTCCGGGATCATTCCCAGCAGAGGCAAATGCACGAAGCGCCGAACGTCGTTCGGAGTCCGCACGAGGTCGTTGAGCATCTCGATCAGGAATGTCAGAGCCAGGCCGAGCATCAGGCCAAGCATCGTGCCACCCGGACCCCAGAGCAGGACGTGCCGGGACATGACCATCTTCAAGGGCTCCGGGGCCAGACCCAGCGGCTGCACCTTGGGCGTGTCCGGATCGCTCAGCATGATCCGCAGCTTCTCGATCTGTGTCTTGATCTGATTGAGCATCTCGATGCGCTCGTCGCGCACTTTCGTGTATTGTTCGTAGCGGGCTCGCGCCTCGTCCAGCGCCTTCTGCTTGTCGCGTGCCTGGTCCCTGAGCAGTTGCAGTTCCGTTTGTCGCTCCTCCAGAACGCGGAGGGTGTCCCTGGCGTTGTAGAGATTCGCACGTCGGGTCTGCTCGGCAATCTCCAGACGCCGCTGACCGCGTTTCTGCTCGATCTCGCCGATCAGTTCCTGGGTCTGACGAACCACCCGGTGGTCCTGGCCGAACTTCGTGAGCCGGCCGGACAACTGCCCTTCCAGCAATGCCAACTGCTGGGCCAGTGCGATCATCACCGGGTCGCGCTCGATGGCGTGCTCGACCTGATCGGTGATGGGGCCCTCGGCCAGCACCTTGAGGTTTTCGATGTCGGCCCGAAGCTGCTTGATCGCCAGCGACAGCTCGCTCTCCTGGAGTTCGAGGTCGTTCAGCCGCATGGTGATCGTGTGTTGGAAGTAGTGGCCCGAGGGACGCTCCAGATCGGTCATCCCGCTTTCCTCCCGGACGCGTTGCAGGGCGCGCTCGCTGTCGGCGACCTCCTTCTCCACGAAGCTCTGACGAGCCGTCAGCTCGATCAGCTTCTGGTTGACGTCCTGCCGCTGCGTGTCGCCGTGCTGGCTGACGAACAGACGCACCATCTCGTTGACGATCAGCGCCGCTTCCTTCGGACTGCCGCAGGTCATCGAGACGATGATGTGCTCGGCCTCCCGGTGTGGGAACGCATTGAGATTGTCTTCCAGACTGGCGACCGCGTCGCGAATGTCTCCATGCAACTTCTGACGGAACCACGTGGTGCCCCGCACCTTGTCGCTTTCCAGCAGCCCCTGAAGGCTGTCCTGGCGCTTCATGAGATTGGCCAGGGAGACACGATGGCCGTACTGGAGGTCCTGTTGCACCTGGGTCGCCACGATCTCCATCGGATCGGTCTCGATCGGCGGAAGCACTTTGAGGATCGTCTCGGCGCGATACAGCGGCGCGTAGCGCCGGACCAGAACCCATCCGGCGGCTCCCAGGGCCATTCCGAGGGTGGTCATGAACAGGATCAGCCAGAGGTGCCGGCGCAGCATCCCGAAGACTTCCCTGGGTGTCAAGGCCGTCGTCGGGGCGCCCGCGGTCGGCGAGCCGGTCTTCCTGTTCTTCCCGATGTTCATCGGGCTCGGATTTCTCTTCATCGGTGTCACTCCCCGAAGCCCGCCCCCACAGAATCCATCTGCGAGAACGCATCGCGTCGCACGTCGGCTACCGGGCCGTCTGCAATCGCTCGATGGCCGCGTCCAGACGCCTGGCAGTGTCGGACCGTTCCTCGTCTGCCAGTCCCCTGGCGTGGCGATAGGCCGCCAACGCGCCGGCTTTGTCGCCCAGGCCCTCCTTGATCATGCCCAGATGCTCGTACGCCGTAGCCGACGCCGTCTGGGCCACCTCGTACTGCTGGATGGCCGCGGTGATGAACCGGACCGCCGCGGCGTCGTTTCCTTTCTTATGCAGAATCAGAGCGTACGTGTCCAGGTACGCCGCCTGGTCCGGATTGGCGTTCAGCGCGCGTTCGGCGTATCGCTGCGCCTCGTCGAGCCGCTCGTCATTCTGCGCCAACAGGTACGCCAGGTTGTTCAGAACACTGTGGTTTGTCGGCATTTTCTCCGCCAGACTTTCGTAGACGCCCACAGCCGCCTGGAGATATCGTTTATCGGAAGTTCCCTGATAGGCGACCGTCAGCAGATCGGCCTTCTGGAGCGTATAGGCGGTGGCATTGCGATGGGCATCGGCATCAGACCCGCTCAAGGCAATGCACTTGTCGACATACTCGACAGCATCGTCATAATCGTTCTCGATGCGGGCCAGATGGAACATCGTGGCGTTGGCCGCCAGAGAGTCGGGATTCGCCGCCAGCCGGCCTCGGCAATAGCGCGAGACGTCCTCCGGTCCCAGCAGACGACGGACGCGAAGCAGAATCTCCATGGCCAGTCGGTCATTGCTCCAGGCCTTGTCGACCGCCTGCCGGCACAAGCGTCCGGCTTCGGCGTCATCGCCGAGCTTCTTCCTGGCCTCAGCCATCCGACAGAAGGCCACTGCCGCCCAGTCGGTATCGACGTGCTTTCCGGCCTCCCGGAAGAGCTCGTCCAGCCGCTCGGGACGCCAGGAATCCCCTCCTGCGGTGGGGTCTCCGGCGCTGAGAATCAGCGAATGCAGATATCCATCCAGAACCGCCGCACGCAATGTACCGCTTTGCCGGACATCGGAAGTCGCCGTCTGCGCGAGGCGATAGGCCTTGCCGTACAGCTTCACGGCCTCGTCGAAATCGCGTCGGTCGATGGCGAAGGCCCCGGCACGCGTCAGCCAGGCGGCGCTTTCGGGGAATTCCGCCAGGGTCTTCGAATAAAACTGCTCGAGCGATTCGTCGCGTCCGAGCCTGCGATAGGTTCGTTCCAGCAGCATCCTGGCCGATGCCGGCGCCGCAGGTGCTTTCAACACCGCCAACAACTCACTGATGGCCTCTTCGTGCCTCCCGGCCCAGAGGTACGCGTTGGCCAGCGCAACACCGGCATCGGGGTCGTCGGCAAGCAGCCGGCTCCTGCGGAAGTCCAGAATCGCCTGATCGTAGTTGCCCATGAGCTGGCTGATCTCGCCCCGCAGACGCCAGCCTGCGGCGTCCTGCTGGTTCTTCTCGAGGTTGCGATTCGTCAACTCCAGGGCACGCTCCAACTGGCCCTGATACTTCGCGACAAAGGCCTCCAGCACCAGAAGACGAGGCTCGTCAGGATACCTCTCCCGAAAGCTGTGCAGCTTCTGCTCTGCGTCCCGAACCAGGCCCAGATCGAGAAACGCGCGAATCTGAGCCAGACGATTGGCGGCATTGTCCTCCTGACCGAGCAACTGCTCCGAGTATGCCTTGACGGCGTCTTTGTCTCCGGTCGCCTGAGCGACGAGAACCATTCCTTTGAGGGCGTCGTTCCTGTTGGCCGGCTCGTCGAGAAGCGGTTCGAGGAGCTTGCGAGCCTGCTCGTAGCGACCGATGCGGTAGTAGTGACGCCACAGAAGCCGACCGTCCTGCGAATCGACGAGCAGTTGGGCCGCCTTGTCCGGCTGGCCCGTGACGCGATAGTACTCCGCGTAGCTCTGGAGCATGAACTCGTTGTGAGTGTCGATCTGCCGGGCCTGTTCGAAGGCCGTCTCGGCGATCGCCAGGAACGCCCCCTTTCGAGCCGGGTCCGTCTGCTCGACGGCAACCCGTGTCGCCAGGCGCCCCAGCATCACGGCGTTCTCCAGACTCGGCGCGGTGATCTGAACCGTCTGCCGAATGCCCAGCGCTTTGAGCGGATCGGTCTCGTCGACCAGGGCGGCATATGCCAGCAGCGCCTGCGTGTCTGTCGGGTTCAACTGGATGGCGCGTTCCAGGGCAAGCTGCGCCTCGTCCCGTTGTTCGGCCGAGGCGCGGTCTCCCAGTCCCTGGTTGCGAACGAGCAGCGCGTTCGCCAGCGTCCTGGCGATCAGGGGATCGATGGGATTCAGCCGGGATGCCTTCCGCGCATCGTCAAGGCAGGCGAGCTCATTGCCGAGAGCCGCCTGAACGTTGCTTCGAAACATGTAGCCATAGGAGAAGATCGGCCGCAGCTTGAGGCATGCGTCCAGATGGTCCAATGCCTCCGCGTGTTGTCCCCTGGCAAATGCCAGTCGGCCGGCAAAAAGATGGCCTTCGCAGTCATCGAGGTTGTCGGCCGCTGCCGCTGTGACCACCCTCTGGGCCAGCGTCCAGTCGTTCTTGCGGCGAGCCATGTCGAAGAGCTGGCCGACCGCTCGATGCCGCCAGCTCGGCGGTCCGCTTCGCAGATAGGCCCCAGCGGCCTGAGGCGTCTGGGACTCGGTGGCATCGAGCACAGACTCCCACTGCGCAATGGCCTCGTCGAGCTGACCGCCGGCCTCATAGAACAGACCCAGCTCCGCCGCCCGGACGACAGGATCGCTCAGGCTGCGAATCGCCTGCAATCGGATCTCGCGACGCCGCGACTCCGAACAGCTCGCGGGATCGGGCTCCGACAGAAGGCCCCGGCAAAACAGGGCCTCCACATCCTGCCCGGACTGTTTCAGGAACGCCTCCACAACTGCTCTGGCCAGGGCCGCGTCGTTCTGCGCAATCAGCATCGTGCACAGCGTTTCCAAGCCCTTGCCATCCACAGCGGTCGGATCGACGAGCACCAGGCGCTGGATCAGATCCGCCTGCCGTCTGCGACATTCATACAGGTCGGCCTGCATGGCCCGCACCGCATCTTCCGTTGGGCCGACCTGACCCTGTGAGGCTGGTTCGGCGCGTGACGACGGCACCGAGGCGCTGCGTTGAATCGCCTCCTGCAATTGCGTGGCCTGCGAGGCCACCAGAATCAGACGGATTTTCAGTGTGTTGGGATCGGCCTGGTCCAGTTGAGCGATGGCTTCTTCGGCCTCGGTGACATGGCCTTTGGCGAGCAGCGTACGGACGCGAAGCTGCCGGCTTCGAGTGGTCGCGCCGAACCGCTCCTCGAAACTGTTGACCGCACTCAACGCGACATCGTAGGAACGCACGCGCAGCAGCGCATCCCCGTAGTCCAGGACCGTATCGGGGCGGGTGTTGACAATCCCTGAATTGAGAGCCGACCCGAGGAACTCAATCACGGCGCCAACCTCGGAAGTGTTCTTGAACAGCCCGGCCAGCGTGTAGGAGAGAAAGGCGTCGCCCTCGTCGTCCGAACCGCTGGCCGCCTCGATCTGCTCATACGCCGCATAGAGATCGCGGACAGCCTGGCCCGTGTGGCCTTGAGCCAATTCCAGCATACCGCGCCACTTGACCACCTGGGGATTCTCGCCGCTGCCCTGAATCTGCTCGATCTCATGAACCACCTTCTCCGCCTTGGCCAGGACGGTCGCATGGACCTCGTCCGAGCGCTGCGACAGTCGCGTCTGTTCGAGGTGGAACCGGCCGAGCAGCGCGCACAGGGAGAATCGGTACATCTGTCCGGCGTACTGCCTGGGTCCGGGCCGGTCCTGCGCATCCGGTAATTCCAGAGCCGTTTCAGCCAGTTCGATGGCCTTGTGCAACGCGGATTCGTCGGCGTAAAGCGTGAAGCGACGATAGTACAGCCTGGCCGCCAAGCGGAAAGCCGGAACGTTCGTCGGGTCCAGAGCGAGGCCTCTCTCCACCGCGGCGATTGCCCGATCGAGCTTCTCGGCGGCCGCGTCGGTGTGAAGGTAGGCCGATTGCAGCGAATAGAACTCGGCCAGCGCCGAGAACACCTCCGCGTTCGAAGGGAACCTCTCAGCCAGCGCCTGGCACTGTCCCTCGAGGGCCTTCGTCCGGTCTCGCGCCTGCGTGAGAGACCCGGTCTTGGCCTCCATGAGCCTGCGACCCAGCAACTCGATGTGCGCGCCTGGCTGATCCCCTGCCACCTCTATAGCCTCGGCCAGAGTCTCCTCGGCCTGCCTGGCAGCCTTCTCCCACAGGTCGAGATTGCCCTTCGACTCGGCGAGGCGGGCCTCCTCCTGAAACGCGGCCGCAAGGTATCGATAGACGCCGGCGTTCTTGGGGTCAAACTGCCTGGCCTGCTGGAGATGATTCTTGGCCTCCGCAAGCAGTTCGTCCGGGCTGGTGCCCGCGCCCATACGAGCCATTTCCAGTGCCGCCCGGCCTCGTACAAAGTGCAGAAAGGGACCAAGACGCGTGATTCCACAATCCCATGCCGCCGGCTCCGCATCACCCAGAGACGGTTCCCAAGGACCTTTCTCCTCGTCCAACAGATCGGCGTCTGTGGCGGTCTCCAGCAGGTCGGTCGCCTGCGTGGAGACGTCCTTCCAGCAGGCGCCGACGTTCTGGCCAACCGCGCTGAGGCTGTCGGCCATGATGTAGGTGTACTTGAGGAGCCCCAGCCGGGCGCGGGTGTTCTGCGGGTCGGAAATGATGATCTGCTCCCAGCAGGCGAGCACGCGGCGCCAATCGTCGGTCACCCGGTAGACTTCCGCGAGTTTGAAGTACAGATCGATCTTGTCCTCAGACACGCGCGTGCGCCCCAGCGCCTCGGCATAGTTGCGTCGCGCGGTCTCGTAGTCCTGGGCCGCCCACGCCGCATCGCCGTCGGCCTCGAACTGCGCCGGATCGCGAGTCAGACGCAGGATGACCACCACCGCCAGCATAGCCAGGATCAAGAAGACGGTCGAGCCCATCAGCGCGACCTTCTTGTTGAGACGCCTTCTTGCCATCGATGCTCCCCTTTCTACGCCTGTCGGTCTAAGGTTGTATGCCGTCCGGCCAATGATCGCGCTCCAGCAAGGGCAGTACAACCGTCAGAAGCCTCTCCCCCGCCGAGACCGCCATCGCCCGTGTCGGCGCGGTGAAGGCCTGGTTGAACACCAACTCGACTTTACAGAAATACGCTTGCCTGCTGAAAATGTTTCGATTCAAGGCCATCCGTGCTGCATCGCGGCTGCCCGCGTATTCGCCGCTGACTCGGAACAGGTACAGGACCGGGAACCTCGGGGCCCCGGACAATGGAGCGCCCCCGGAACTCTCGAAGACCAGATAACGGCCGGGAATGTCGCACGGGTCGTCCGGCGAGCCGATGCGAAAGGCCACAGGCTCGGTGTCCAGCCGGCGGTATCCACCGCCCGTGTAGCATTCCTCGGGCACGTGCGGCACCCGGTCGGGCAGACGGTAGTAGGTGACGAACAGCATGACCCTCCGGGTCGGATTCTGGCTCGGCTGGCATGGGTCCTCCAGCACCCACTGAATGTAGTCCTCGGTGCCCAGCGATCGCACGACGTCCTCGTTCTGAATCTTCAGTTTCGCGACCACCGTATAGGGCGCCAGCGCCGCCTCCTCCAGTGCGTCGAGAGATTTCCGGAGCGGCAGCGGCTCTTTCCTGAGATAGAGTCCGAGCTTCTGCCTGGCCACTGACATGCCCGCGCCGGCCAGCGCCAGCACGGCGGTGCAGATCAGAAACGCCGGCTGAAGGTATCTCTCTCTGGTGTCGGTCCGGCTGCTCATGATCTGGGGCGCCCGCGAACGATCACATTGCTTCTGCCGAGCCGGTCTTCATCGACGAACAGGCTCGACATGAACCAGGCCAGAAAACCATACAGGCCAAAGGCCAGCGGCAGCATCGCCAGGCCGAGCGCATCATGGTAGATTCCGCGCGTGTACTTCGGATCGGCCAGCACGTGGATGAACCCCGTCACCGTCACGCGAACGATGTTGCAGAGAATCGCGATGGGAATTGTACTGGCCAGCAGAACGAGACGCTGCCACAGCGGGCGGTAATGCAGATAGGCCATCGCCACGCCGAGGGCGAGGAAGGCCATCAGCAGGCGCATCCCGCTGCATGCCTCGGCGACGTCGAGTGGAGGCTCCAGATGCCGGCCCTTATACACGACATCGATCACCACGCCGCTGGATCCGGCTTCGAGTCCATCGACCAGGTTCAATAAGGCGGTTGCCACCACGGCGGCGATCTTCCGCATCGGGATCGTCAGACCCACGTAGTAACGACGCGGCAGCGGCACCGCGAAAATCAGAAAAGCGATCGGCAGCCACGTCCGGGCGAGCAGACGCCGGCCGCCCAGGAACAGCACCACCGAACCGATCGCCAGAATCAGCGACAGCGGACGGAAATAGGCGTATCCGGACGGGCTGACCACGTTGAACACGTAGAAGACCAGAGTGGCCAGCAGCAGGACCAGACCGGCGTAGCAGGGACGCGTCTGACCCGGACTCAGGCGCGCGGGACGACGGCCGGCGAGGATCTCGGCCAGCGGATCACGAATGTATTCCAGACCCAGAATGCTGTCTTTGCTCTGATGGATGAGGTACAGGCTGAACAACGGAATGAGGAATCCGTGCGACCAGTTCGGGTCGCTCACCCAGAGACGGACCGTACGCTCGATTTCACTTCGGAAGAGCAGACCAAGCAGTCCGGCGACGATGGCCATTTTGACGTAGCTGCACCGCGCGAGTTCGCCCCAGGTTCTTCGAGCCGGACTCGAATCGTGCGGATCGGCAGCAGTACAAGGTGTCGCAGTCACGAGAATCGGTCAATTCCATCAGAATATCGAGGTGCCGTAATAGTCGTCTTGATAGGCGAAGTTGCGATCGTACACAAACGCGAAACCATAAGCCGCGCGGAAGGCGTTGCGCAGCGCCGCCCGCCACCGCGAGGTGGGATGCGTCCCGACGTTGATCAGGTCGTTCGGCTTGATGTAGAAGTCGGGCTGCTCTCCGCTGGCGATCTTGTCGAGGTCGACCATGACGATCTCCTCCCGGTCACCGCCCAGGCGTCGCACGACCTCGCAGTATTTGGGATACGCCAGCGGCCCGAGACCGCCGGCGGCGGCAATCGCCATCTTCAGCGTCATCGGCCGGCCTGTCAGACCGATGAATCCGGCGCGATTGACGTTGCCCATGATACAAAACTCGCCGATCATATCGACCGGGACGTAGATCGTGTCGCCCGGCTTGATGACAATGTTGTACCGCTGGTCGCCCGCCAGCAGTCTGTCGGCCGGGATCTTCATCAGACGCGTCTGCACTGCCTCCTGCCACCGGGGGTCCATCGGCAGCATCTCGGGCTTCGAGGGCTTCGCCTGCTCCGCAGGTTTCGCCCCCGACGGCGCGGCCGCCGTCTGGAGCTGGCCCTTCGGGACGGGCACCCATTTGCCGTCCTGCAAGACCCATCCGATCTCGCCGCTCGGCGTCTGGGGGCCGGCTGTCGCGGGCGCCGAACCGCCCTGCGGGAGAGGCTCCTGAGGCGGGGGCGTCTCGGACGAAGTCTCCTGTCCCGACTCGGTCGAGCTCGCGACCCACTTGCCGTTGCGGAAGACCCACTCGACCCTGCCATTAGATTGCGATTGGCCTGTCACATTCGCACCCGGCCCGCTCGGTCCGAACTCCGTCGGACTGATCAGGAGATCACCGCTGCGCGGTGTGTTCTGCACGGCGGACTCTTCGGGCACAAGCAGTCGGTAGCTCGGCGGCACCACGGAGGCCGAAATGCTCTCCTGCCCCGACGCACTGCGTGTTGGAGACACAGGGCTTGGATCGGTCGGTCGGCGGGCTCCGACCGACGGCGCGATCAGGTCGAGCATCTCGCGCTGGAGTTCGAACTTCTCGGCCGGCTGGGAGGGCACCGGGATGTCGCCCTGCGGCGCCGTCAGCGACGGTTGTCCGTGCGGCGGCGCGGTCGGGCCGGGCAGAGGCTCGTCCCACGACGTCTGCGGCGCGACGAATGGGAGCTCATCCGCCTCGGACACCGCCGGACGGGTTGCCGGCGCGGCGGTCGTCGTGTCCTGGGCGCGTGCGACGTAGATGTGACTGACGTTGAACTGCATCGGCCCGCCGGCGGTCGCTAGGGCATCGGTCAATCGGAAATCGTAGCGAGGGATGCCGTAGCGGCCCGGCTGCGGGACGCCGTTGCCCAGAACCGAGAAAGTCCGCTGCTGCGAGTTCATCAGCGAGACCGTCACGGACGGCTCCTTCAGGATGGACGGCGCCAGGGACTGGCGAATCTCCTGCTCCAACTGCGTCTCGGTCAGGCCCGCCGCCTGGATCACGCCGACCTCAGGGATCGAGATCTTGCCGGTCTCTGAGACGACGTAGTCGTTGACCATCGTCGCGCCTTCCTGGAACAGCTCGAAGATCGAGATGCGCACGAGGTCGCCCGTGCGCAGAGTGTAGTCGCCCTTGACCGCGACGAGGTCCTGCGGGCGCGGCTCGCTGGCGGTCTTCCACGCCACTGGCGTCTCCTCGGCGACCCCGAGCGAATCGAGGATGACGTTGACCGCCGGCGTCGGACGGAACCGCCCGATCTGCGCCGGGTCCAAGAGCTTGTCGCTGCATCCGGCAACGGTGGCGCTCAGGGCAGTGACCGTCAGCCACACGCCCGCCCGGCGGAGAAAGACGCAAATATCCAATCGTAGATCGCACATTCCAGAGGTTTATCGGTTCCTGCCAGGGCGCGCTTAAGTCTTTTGCCCATATAGAATCCCAAATCGCACCGCCGGAGGAGCCGATGCGCAGAATCCTGGAACCCGATGCCGCAATCGCCCGATAATATCTGCCCTTTCAGCCGTACGATCCATCGCCGCAGGGGGGAGGTGCGCAGTCGGTCCAGGCATGTACGAAGACCTTCCGCGTCGTGTCTGTGAAAATATCCTGGCAGCCGTGTGGCAGCGGCAAGCGCAGGCTTGCCGATGGTGATACGCATGCCGCCGAAGCCATCGGCAAACTCCGCCTTGCTCCGCTTGCCGCTGCCACACATGGCGCTCCGTACTGGAGAACGGGCCTTGCCGCGAAATTCGCACAGACACTCCGCGTCAGGCCGAACGCGTTCTCCTTGCCTTGGTCCCATCCTTCTCTTACAATGCGAGCTTCGATTTGCAGACGCTTGCACTCTGCGAAAACAAACGCGGACAAGCGCGACAGAAGTCGATTGGGGGTAGACGAGTGTGTATCAGGAATTCAACTCGGAGCACAAGTTCACATCCGGACTCTGCGACCCGAAACTGGCAGCCAACGGCATGGTCCGGGAAGAATGGGTCGCACATGGCGCCCCAACGCTTTGCTTCGTGACACGCTCGGTTGGCGAAGTGAGCGAGACATGGATGTGGCGTCAGATCGTTGGCTTCACGCGCCTTCGCCACCATGTCCTCACCTGGCGGTATGTCAACCGAGAGATGTTTCCCGTCGGGGATGTGCCTATGCACATTCTGGAGGAGCCGGGGTGCTGGCCCGAGAAAACGCCTCGGCTGATCCGATGCCTCCACCGATTGCGCAACCTGCCCAGGCAGAATTTCCTGGCCACGACGCGTCGTGAGTACGCGAGCATCGAGAAGGTCCTTCGCGAGATACGTCCGGATGTGATGCTGTGTCAGTATCCGATGATGGCTCTGCGCATGTTGCCGATCGTGCGCCGGCTCGCCATCCCTCTGACCGTGCATTTCCACTCCATCGGTTTGAGCAGCGCCTTAGAGAACCGATGGTACCGATGGAGCCTGGGGCCCGCTCTTCGTCACTTCGACAAGATCGTTGTGGTCAACCTGAAACAAAGGGACTGGATGCTCGAACACGGAGTAAGATCGGAGAAGGTGCATGTGATTCCGTGCGGCGTGCCGGTCGACGAGTCGATCCCCGCTCCACCGGGCGAGCGAAGCGGCGCGCCGCCCCAGTTCACCGCGGTGAGCCGTCTGCTCAAGATCAAGGGGATCGATATCACGATCCGCGCCTTTGCGGGCGTGGTCGCGAAGATTCCCGAGGCTCGCCTGGTGATCGTCGGCAACGGCCCGGACCACCAGGAATTCGAGGCGCTCGCGGCCGAGCTCGGTCTGAGCGGCAGCGTCCGCTTCACCGGATGGCTTTCCGAGGACGGAGTGAGGCAGCAGCTCCGGCAGTCGGACGTCTTCGTGCAGCACTCGCTGTTTGCCGAGGGCTGGCCGGTCGGCGTGGCGGAGGCCTCCGCCATGAGACTGCCGGTTGTCGTGACCGATTTTGGCGGGCTGGCCGAGCAGGTGGTCGACGGGGTAACCGGTTTGATTGTCCCCGCGCGGGATGTAGGCCGCATGCGAGACACCATGTTGAGACTGGCGCGCGATCCCGATCTGAGACGGAGGATGGGAACCGCCGGACGAGAACGCATGGCCCGGTACTTCAACGTCAAGGGCCAGATCGCCAAACTCGAGGACGTCTTGATCGACTGCGCTCGGAGAAGATGAGACCGGCCTGGCGCTGCGCGACAACCGACGACCCACAACCGCCCATGGAAAACACCCTGAAGGGCTCACCGACGAGATCGAAAGGAGCCGGAGACAGCATGAGACGACTTGCAGTGGCTCTCTTGATCGGCAGCCTGGCTCTGCCATGCAGCGCTTTGACGCTCAACGAACTGGCGGACATCTTCGAGGCAATGGAGTCCTCCATAGCGGACGTCAGCATCGAATATGAATGGTACAACCAGGAACCATCGACGACGGAGGACACCCACGCCACGGGCCTGCTTTCTCCGGCGTCGAGGGAGGAATGCTCGTTCACCACGGCAAAACCGTTCCTGGAACGTCAGTTGTACTCCCGCAAGGTGGACTTTTCCACGCCCGACGGCCGGGTGTTCACCTCCGACGTACGATACGCCTACAACGGCGACGTATTCAAACAAGTGACCATCGGCGCACCGAACGAGCACTCGCCGGAGGGATTGATCACGAATCGCAAGGACATGCTTCGCAAGTGGAACCTCACCCCCATGGCCTTTACGGTCTTCCGCTTCTATCGCGAGGGACTGCTGTCCCAGGGTTTGAGGGAATACCCCAAGTCCTTTCGAGTCGTCGATGAGATCGGCCAAGTGCGGGACTTCCGCACCGTGGAGCTGGACTGCGTGACAGACACAGGGGCCGTTCACACCAGAGTGTTCCTGTCCGTCGATCATGGCTACGCTCCCGTTCGATTTGAATACGTGTCCCTGTGGCAGAAGGCTGTGACCGTCGAGGTGGACGTCCTGGCGCTCAAGGAGGTCGCCGACGGATTGTGGTTTCCTGTCAAAGGCACCACCGGATGGGACGCCGAGAACGCAAGGAACGTGTACGAAGCGAAAGCCGTCAAAATCAACCAGAACCTGTCGAGAGACGATTTCGATCTGGAGTTCCCGCCGGGAAGCGTCGTGAGCGACCAGAGGAGAACCTCTCTTCGTAAGGTTATGGTCCTGGCGATCCTGCCGATCGTAGCGATAGCGGGAATCGCGATCCATCGAAGGGTGAGATTCCGTTCGCGCGAGCAAGGGACTGCCCCAAAGGCCCACACACGATGACCATCGGCCTTCAGCGGGCCGGTTCGTGGACACCGAGGGAGGGACGCGCAGACTTGGGGACGGGATTGCCGAAGAAATCCTGCGCGCCGTTGTCCACAATGACCATCCCTGATCCGATGCAGGGCGAATCAGGCTGTAGCCTCAGGAATGGCATGGTCTGCAGCTGCCGAGGGTCGGTGGGGAGCTTCGTCAGGTCGCTTGGCAGAACGAGCTTCGGATCGCCTGTCAATCCGACCAGCCTGCCATCGCGGGTCTCCTTGCCAGTCGCCCGGGCCCAGTCTGCCAGCGTCTTGAAGATATGGTCGCCGTCTTGAAACACGACGCCGTGGTCTGCCAGGACGTGGTGGAGATTGTTCTGGAACACTGCCTGGTGCAGGGGCCCAACCACTGCGGCCTGTCCCGCCCGGAGGATGTTGTTGCGAAACACCAGTCCCGCGATGTCATGTGTCGAGCAGATCGCATAGCGGTCGTTGACGACGACGTTGTTGTACACATGGGCGTCCGAGATGCCCTGATCGCCCGCCCAGAAATAGATGCCGCTGAAGTGGTTCGCCAGACCGTCGTCCACACTGACATTGTAGCGACAGATGTTGTCCTTCCACACGCTGCCACCAGGATACTGGCACAGCAGGTATCCGCACCCGTGGTTGTGGTACGACAGGTTGTATTGGAGAATCGAACGGGTGGCGCCGCCATCGAGATCGAAACCTCCGCCGTCGAACGCGCCGGGCGCGGTCTTGTTGTCGTGCGAGACGCAATGCTGAATCGTGAGCCGATCGCAATCCCATCCCCAGATGCCGACGGGGCCATTGCCTTGGCGAGGCATGTCCCAGCCGTTGTCGAAGGCCAGGCAGTATTCGACAAGACCGCCATCCAAGCCGCCGACCACGATGCCGTTGCCGCTGTGGTTGGTGAGGTTCTGCGGATCGCCCGGGTTGTTCCGGACGACGCAGTGCCCAATGTAGAGGTGCTCCGTGCGCGCGCCGTCCGCATCTCGAGATGTAGAGATGCCCGCGAAACCATTGTCGTGGGCATCCACGCGGGTGATGCGTGCGTTCTGCCCTCCGAGCACGGCCACGCCGGAGAGGCGAAACCCACTGACATCCAGCGAATCCAGCGTGACGTGCTCGGTGCGGTCCAATTCCACGCCGTTGCCGTCATTGCCGTTCTTGCGCCCGCATCCGACGAACGTCAACTCCGAAACTGTGACATAGGCGCATCCGATCAGTTGGAGGCCGCCGGCTGTTCCGCTATCGATCGTGGCGCGGCCGTCACCAAACGAACCTATGCGAACGGGTCGCTCCTGTGTCCCACTGTCCTCGCGCTGGAGGCGGAGCGTGCCGGAGAACGTCTGCCCGCCCGCGAAGAGAATCGCGTCGCCGGGAGCAAAGTCCATCCTGTTGACCTGGGCGATGCTTTGCCAAGGCCGCTCGCGGCTGGTGCCGGGATTGCCGTCGTCGCCTCGCTGGGCATCCACGTAGTACGTGCGCGTGCCGCAGACGGCCTCAATTTCATCATCGCAAGGCGCCCGGCAGCCGGAAATCGTCGCGGCCAGAAAGCACGACGTCAACAGGCACAACGCGCAGGAGTTGTCTCGTGATTTCTGCCCCATGCCGGTCACTGCTCCAGAAGGACGACCGCCACGCCGAACCGGTCCAGTCTCAGGGTTTTATCCGTTCGCCCACCGCTCAGCAACTCTGCCTTGCCTTCCGGCACGTTCACTGTCGCCGGCTGGTCCGTGTGGTTCATGACGAACAACAGCTTCTTTCCCTGTCCCTGACGAATCGAGGTTTCCACTCCGTTGGGCGGATCGACCACGGGCCGGATGTCGGCGCCTTTGAGCAGTTGGGCAATCAGAGCGTCATAGAAGGACTCCTGCTCGATGACCGTGCCAACATACCATCCCTGGCCTTTGCCCAGGCGGTTTCGCGTCACAGCCGCGAACGGCTTCATGTGCCACTGCTCCGAGTATCGCGCCAGCGTCTCGGCGCCGTCGGGAGTCACCCAATCCGTGTGTCGGATGGCATTGTAGCTGCCGTCGAGACCCGCTTCGCCCTTGACGGCATAGCGCACGTTGGACCCCAGCGCGCTGTACTCTTCGATGCGGATTCCCAACGCCGGCGACAGCAGCCCAGGGAGCGTACGCTCGTGGCAGAGATTGTTGCAGTCCTTGATGCCCGTCCGACAGTCGGCCAGCAGAACGCCGCCCTTTTCGACGTAGGAGACCAGCTTGCGGGCCGTCTCGTCGGGCATCACGTTCAGGTCCGGCGCCAGGACCAGCTTGTACTTGGCCAGATCGGCCTGGCGATTGACGAGGTCCGCATTCACACCCACGCGAGACAGGGCATTGTAGTATCGCAGGATGGCGGCCTGGAGGCTGTTGCCCTCGTACCCAGGCTGGAAGCCGAGCGACCAGAGATTGTCGTAGTCGTAGAGGATCGCGACATCCGAGACGACCGTGGTTCCCCTCAGACGGTCCTCCAACTTGCGGAATTCCCGGGCGGTCTGTGCCGCTTCGTCATAACGCCGCAGCGGCCTGCCATCGTGCCCGAGCAGGCCATGCCAGTACTGCTCGCGTCCTACGGTGCATGTGCGCCATCGGAACCAGATCTGGCCATCCGAGCCGTGCGCCAGTTGCTGGTACGCGATCTTGCGAATCTCGCCCGGCCAGGGGTTGCGTCCGAACGAACCCCATCCGCAGGGTCCGGCGGTCTGCTCCATGATCATGAAGTTCTTGCTTTTCAGCCCGCGCATGACGTCGGCCGCCAGCGAGGCACTGTAGGGAATGTCTGGCTCATCGAACCAGATCGGGTAGTTGTCCCATGTCACGAAGTCCAGATCCTCGGCCAGATCGTAATAGTCCAGGTCGCTGAACAAACCCATGAAGTTGTGCGTCACGAAGTCGTCGGGACAGATCGCGCGGAGGATGCGGACCTGATCGGCCTGGAACCGCACGCGAAGCCAGGAGGTGAAGCGTTTGAAGTCCAGGCACGCGCTGGGATTGCCCATCGCCCACATCTCACCGGTGCGATTGTCGGGAAAAGTGATTTCTCCCCACGTAGTGAAATTCAGACCCCAGAAGTGGTTGCCCCAGGCGCGATTGAGCGCGTCGAGCGTTCCGTACTTGCGGCGCAGCCAGTCCTGGAACCCGGCCAGGCAGGTGTCACAGTGACATTCGCCTCCGCCGAACTCGTTGTCCGTCTGCCAGCCGATCACGTGGGGCGACGAGGCGAAATGCTCGGCCATCGCGCGCGTGATGCGTTCCGAGAGCAGCCGGTAGGCGCCGCTGGTGAAGCAATTGTGCTTACGGCCGCCCCAGACGATGCGGGTCGCATCGGGCTGCTGCCGCAGCGTCTCGGGATACTTCCGCGCGACCCAGGCGGGCATCACCGCCGTCGGCGTCCCGAGGATGACCCGGATGCCGTGACGGCCTAGCAGCGTCACCGCCTCGTCCAGCCAGCCGAACTCGAACCGGCCCTCCTCCGGCTCCATGTTGATCCAACTGAACTCCGCAAGGCGCACGACGTTGAACCCCGCCTCCTTCATGAGCCTGGCGTCGGTCTCCCACCGGTCGCGAGGCCAGTGTTCGGGGTAGTAATCGACGCCGATGAGCATGGCCCCTATCTCCGGCAGGGCCTCCTGCATTTGCACCCTCGGATTGGCGGCTTGTCTCTGACCCTGACAGATGTTTGTGAGACACCCCACTGCCACAACACTCAGAATCGCTGCTCTTACGTTCGTCTTCATCGCTATGGCTCCACGGTCAGTTCATTCAGGCGGCAGCGGCACGCGCTGCCAGCCTTCCGTGCCGAAGCGGAAGTCCCGCTCCACGAACTCCCAGACGACCACCGTCTTGCCCCTGAGCAAGGCGGGCCGGCGCGCCAACTGCTGGCGGACCAGCGTCGAGGCGCCGCCGTCACTGACGATGCTGCTCAACCCGAAACCCAGATTGCTCGCCAGGTGCGCGACGAAGCCGCCGCTGCCGGGCTCATCCCGCTCGAAGATCCGCAGGAAGCTGTCGCCCAGAACCAGCACCGGCGAGTTCGGGTCGTCCGCATAGGGCCGCCCGGTCTCCATATCGATCACCTGGGTGCAATCCATCCGCTGCGGCTCGAAGAGCCGCTCGACCTGCGGCACGCGCATCATGCGCAGCACGTCGCCATGCCGCTCGACGCGAGCAGACCTCGTCTCGTATCTTGTCGGTCCCTTCTCGATCCAGCCCAGATCGACCAGCCGGTTGGCGACCGCCTCGGCGGCCAGCCTCATGCCGTCGGGCGACCAATGGCTATCCTGTGCAAGGTAACAAGCGGGACTGCCGGCTCTCCGCTTGGCGAGGTCATAGACCTCAAAGAGATCGACGATCTCCACGCCGGCCTGCTTCAATCTGGTCACGATGTCCGTGGTGGTGGCGTTGATCGGGCCTGCGTGTTCGCCTGCTCTGTCCGCGAGCATCTCGGGATACACGCTCGCCTTGTTCGGCGCAGGCATCACGAGGAGCTGAATGCCGCGCTTTGCCAGCTCATCACGAAACGAAATGATCGCGTCGAATACGTTTCCCTGAGTCTGCCCGCCCTCGGGCGACCACGGCTCGATGAGATACTGAACCGCGGGACGGTAGAAGAACCAGCCGTCGCGCCCCAGGATAGCGTTGTCGCCAGCGTCCTCGAAAAGAACGAAGCGGGCCAACTGCATCCAGGGCCGGACCATCTGTCCGATACGACAGCCGCTCTCCAGACTGCTTTCCAGGCGTCTGAGGTTCGCACGGGTCGGCTTCTGCCGGAAGAGCTCCGCGATCTGCGGCGAATCGCCCGCGCGTAACTCGAGAGCGATCTGGCTCACAGCGACTGCCGCGATCATCGCCACGAAGAGCACACTCAGATAGATGCATGGGGAGCGACGTGCCGCCACCGAAGCACTCCTAAAACTGGAAATACAGGAACGAGCGGAACGACTGCGCGAACATCGTCATCAACGCCAACGCAAACAGAACGACCAGCACGGGGACCTTTGCCCAATGGAGCCGGCCGGTCCAATCGCAACCCTGCAAGGGCTGAAACACCAGCACAGCGCACAGCGCCATGACAATCAGGTGACCACGGGTGTAGATCACGGCGCTCAGGAGCGTCGAGCCGCCCTGGGCCGACTGCGGAACGAACATGATCGCCAGCATCCTCCCGGCTTCCGCCAGGTCCGGCGCGCGGAAGATGACCCATCCGACGGTGATCAGCAGAAAGGTCACCAGGACCCGGACCGGCGAAGGCAGGAAGGCATAGAACGGCCTTCGGCCGAGCAATCGCTCCACGACCAGCCAGGCCCCGTGCCAGGCGCCCCAGACGATGAAGGTCCAGCCGGCGCCGTGCCACAGGCCGCAAAGGAGAAAGACGATCATCAGATTGATGTAGGTCCGGCCCGTCCCGGCGCGATTGCCGCCGAGCGGGATGTACAGGTAGTCCCGCAGCCAGCCCGACAGCGAAATGTGCCAGCGGCGCCAGAAATCGCCGAAGCTGTCCGCTCGATACGGAGCGTCGAAGTTCCGGGGACAATCGAATCCGAACATCAGCCCGATCCCGATGGCCATCTCCGAATAGGCGGAAAAGTCGAAGTACAACTGGAACGAGTACGCCAGGGCGCCAAACCACGCATCCAGAGTGCCCGGCGACGCGGCGGCAAAGACCGCGTCCGCCACCTGAGCGACGCCGTCGGCCAGCAGGATCTTCTTGGCGAACCCGAGCATGAACAAGGCCACACCATGCGAGAATGTGTGCGGCGTCCGCCAGCGAGTGCGAAGCTGGTCAGCGAAGGTCGGTACGATCTCGCCCTTGGCGTCGATCGTGCCGAATCGCTGGATCGGGCCTGACAGAAGCTGCGGGAAAAACGAGACGTAGCAGGCGAAGTCCAATAGCGAACGGGCCGCCGGCGACCGGCCCCGGTAGACATCCACGATGTAGCTGATGACCTTGAAGGTGTAGAACGAGATTCCGACCGGCAGGACGATTCGCAGGATCGGCAAGGTGTCACGACCGGCAAAGCGCAGCAGGCTGTTGAGGCTCTCTCCAAGGAACGCCGTGTACTTGAAGATGCCCAAGACCACGAGATCAAGCGCAATAGCGCCGGCGGTCGTCAGCAATCGAACGCGGCGCGTGGAACTGCCCGTGATGAGGCGCGACAACGCATAATTGACGACGGTCAGACCAAAAAGAAGTAAAGTCAGCCGGGGGTCGATCCACGCATAAAACACGTAGCCGGCCACCAGCAGCAAGACGTTGCGGGCGGCCAGCCACCGGGCCGGCAGCATGTGATACAGCGCCAGCAGCACCGGCAGGAAGTAGAACAGGAAGATATGCGAGCTGAACGCCATGCTCTATCGCACGACCCGGTTTGTCCACAGGGCCCAGTAGACGGGGTCTTCCGTCTGCCCGAAATACTTGTTGATGATCCCGCCCATGTAATAGTCGTCGATCGGGACCTCCATCGCCAGGCGATGGACGTCGCCGACGCGGAACTGCTTCAGATTGCCGCCGATCTGCCCGACGCGGGCGTCGGCCGCCGCATCGCGCGGCTTGGCGGGATTGTACTGGCCGACATAGATCACGTCCTTGTCGACCTGGCCGCGATGTACGGTGAGGACCTTGTACTTCATCACGTGCGCGTAGTCATACAGAGGATCGTTGCGAACCTCGCCGGGGATCTCCAGCAGCTCGGCAGTCACTTCCACGCTGCCGAGGCTGGTCACCTGGGCGTCCACGCCTGGGTCCGTCTTCTTCGCACACGAGGCGCACAACATCGGGACAACAACAAAGGCACAACACATACGGGCCATACGGTGACGCATCATTTCACTCCTACATCGGCATAGGTCCAGCACGGCTCCCAGCCATCCACGAGTTGGAGAACCGGCGCCTCTTTGGCATCGGGATGCACCTTGCGCAGGTCCGGACTGGGACCGGCAATCGCCGGAGCATCCGCCATGCGCATCACGCAGATCGGCGCTCCGGCCCCCTCCGACCCGCCTCCATCCTGGGCGCAGCGCGTGAACAGCACGTATTTCGCATCGGGGGACAGCGCCCCGCCATAGATGTGATAGCCGTCTTCGCCGTAGATCATCTTCGCTCCGCCGCCCTCGCCATCGCTCATCCAAAGCTGCGTGAATCCATAGCCCTTCTGACCGGCGGGACGCGACGGGTAGATGATGTGCTTCGAGTCGGGAAACCAGTCCGGCGTGCAGCTCTGAAACTCCTGCACGATATTCAGCTCGCCTGTCTCGGCGTTCATCCGAACGACGGTCCACATGATCCGCGCGTTGGCGACGCCGCAGAACCACCGGCCGTCGGGCGACCAGAACAACTGCTGGTAGATGCCCTTGCGGGGCAACTGCCTGACCATCTGCTTTGTGTCGAGATCGACGATCTGAATCCCTTTCATCGTCAGGCAGGCGATCTGCGTGCCATCGGGCGACCACGACGCCCAGGGGTATTCCTTGTCGGCGCCGACCTGGACGGGAGCGGAGCCGTCGCCGGCCGCGATCATCAGTTCGCCCTGGAAGCCCCAGAGATCGTGATGGATGACCGTACCTTTGGCAAACCGGCGGTAGAGCAGCCGCCTGCCGTCGGCGGAAAATCGCGGGCCGCCTTCTTCGTGGTCCGGCGTGTTCGTGATGTTGCGGCGCTGGGAACCATCGGGACGCATCAGGAACAGGTCCCACGTCCCGTTCTCGCTGCTGCGCGCCGCGTACACAATCCATCCCTTCGAGCCGACCTCCGCGGCAAGCTCCGCCACGCCGGCATCGCCGGCGGCAAAGGCCGACATCATTTGCGCCACCGCGAGAAGCAAAACGATTCGTTTCATGACCATTGCGACTCCTTTCAGGCAGTTCGTAGTGTGCCCGTAAGGGCATCCATGCACATGAAGGTGGCGTCTTACGACGCCACTACAAACTGGGGGATCTTCATCAGGGCGCCGCCTTGGAGAGCCGACTCATGCGCAACGATTCCGGGCACGGTATACGCCAGCGCCTCGTAGATGTCCACGGTCGGACGGCGGTCGTGCGTCAGGGCATCGATGAACTCGTGGGTCAGGAACGTGTGCGAGCCGTGGTGGCCGCTGTCGTGCCGTAACGGCTCCGGCAGCATGTCCGTCTTCCACCAGTCGGGCTGCTCGTAGCGTTCCAGCTCGGGCAGGTCGCGGACGAAGCCGGCGTCGTCCTTCTCCTTGCGTCCCTCGGCCGAACGCACGATCACCGGCCCCAGGCCGTTGGGGTCGCCGCAATAGAAGCTCATCCTGTCGCCGATCCACTGGGCCCGCTCGGTGCCGCGATGGGCGCCCTTCCACCACACGTTGCAGCGGAAGGCGTGGCCGCGATCCGTCTTGAACATGGCCGATTCGTTCCAGAACGGATTGCGGTAGACGTTGTCCTTGCAGATCGGGTCGTCGTCGCCCCAGCCGTGGCAGACGACCTCGGTAAGCCGCTCGCCCGTGACGCCGGTCACGAAGGCGGTGCAGTGCGTCGGATAGTGCATGGGCGCCAGACCGTGCCGCCAGGTGCGCTTGCCGTTCTCGAAGTAAAGCACCTCCAGCCCGGCGTGCTGGTACTCGGCCTCATAGTACGTCACCGTGCCGAACTTGCCCTGCTGCTGGAACCGTCGCGCCGAGATCGTCGGTTGCTGGTAGTAGCTGGTCTCGGCCATCATGTAGGTCAGGCCGTACTTCTTCACTGCGTCGAGCAGACGTTCGGCCTCCTCGACCCCGCCGCCCAGCGAGGCCGGCACCGCCGAGATCGCGTGCTTGCCGTGCTTCATCACCTCGATCACGTGCTTGACGTGGTTCGGTCCCTCGGTGAACACGGCGACCGCATCGATGTTCCTATCGAGCACCAGCTCTTCAAGCGAGTTGTACGACTTGCTGCACCGGTAGGTGCGCATCAGGCCCTCGCGGCGCTCCGGCCGCAGGTCGCTGACCGCCTCGACCACGCAGTCGGGATGTTCGTGCCATTGAAAGCTCGTGCCGAACCCGCCGCCGACCACGCCGATTCGCACCTTCCTCGGCGCCGTGTTCACCGCCAGGGTCGAATACAGCGGCAGCGCCCCGCCGGCCAGGATGGCGCCGGTCTTGAGAAACTCTCGCCGCGAGCAGTCACGCGAGGCGTCCATCGGTTCCGCGGCTATCTTCTTCGCTCTACTCATATCTGTTTCTCCTGAAAAAGAAGATGTTTCAGATGCATAACCCACAGGCAACGTCAGTCGTGCTTGATCAGATGCCCGGCGACGTCCGCCCGGAAGGCAGGCGGCTCCAGCCGCAGCTTGCCACCGATAGCGCTCGCGTCGCCCTCGGCGAGCGGTTTGCCAGCGAGCGTATCCCACCACCGGATGGACCAGACGCCATCATCGACGCCGGCGAGCGTCACGGCGGCGCCCGTCACGGCGGGCGGCTCCGCCTCCTTGGCGCCGTTCGGCCAGTCGCAGGCCTTGTCCAGCAACCACACGAACGCTTCATCATGGGCGGCGACGCCAAAGGGTGTCATCTCGCCCTCGACGGCCTCGAATCTCGCCGGCTGTAGGTCCCCGCGTCCCATGCCGGTGTCCTTCAGGAACGCACTCAACGCCGACCAGTGCGAGTAGAGATCGGCGGTGTGGATGCTCTCCCACCACCAGGTCATCCCCGTGCCGGCGGCGCCGGTGAACGCGCCGCTCCAGATCGCCTGATGCAGCGCGCGGAAATGCGGATCCGTGTCGGGTTTCCACCCTCGCCAGTCGGTTCCGTATTCGCTGACAAAGAACGGCTTGTGGTACTTGGCGAAGAACCGCGCCGTTTTTTCAGCGGTCATGCGAGCAGGATGCTGTTCATTATACGAATGGTATTGGGCGAAATCCATCTCGGGCAGATCGTACAGGTCGGGCCGCTCGCTGCCGCCGGTGAAGCTCGATGAGATGAGGTGGTCGTACGGATCAAGAGCCCGCAACCGACGCCCCATCTCTTTGTGCCAGGCGACCACGTCCTCATGCTTCACGTAGGCGTATTCGTTGTCGATCTCGTTAAAGAACTCCCACGCCAGCACATTGGGGAAGGCCGACCAGCGCGCCACCATGTACCGCAGGCGCTTCTCGTAGAGCCGCCTGGCCTGCTCGTTGGTGAAGAACTCGTTCTGCGTCGCGCAGGGTCCGCCGTTGGCGGCGTTGTAGGGATGGCGAGGCCAGAAGTTGTTGCTGTTCCAGTAGTCGGGCTTGACCTCGAAGATGCCGTGGTAGTCGAAGCAGAGCATCACGAAGACGCCGGACCGCTCCGCCTCGGCCAGCACATAGTCCAGGCGCCAGGCGCTGTCCATTCGGTAGTGCAGCCGGTCGTCGCGATCCCACTCGATCCCGAACGCCTGCGGCCACATCCACAGCCGCATGTAGTTGATCCCCGCCTTGCGATAGGCGCCCAGCCAGTCATCGTAATCGTACGTCCCGCGCCGCCCGTGCCAGCAGACGCACAATCCATTGAGGAACAGCGGCGTCCCATCGTCCAGGCGGAAGTAGCGCTTGCCTTGTGGTTCCACGCGCGCCAGGCCCTGCCGCTTGCCGGCGGTGACGTTGACGGTCGCCTGTCCGCGTGACACCACCTTGCCGTCGCGCGTCACGGTCGCCGTCAGCGCGTGCCGACCCACCTCCGTCGCCAGCCAACGCAGCCGCCAGGATCCTTCCTCCTGCGATTCCAGCACTTCGCGACTGCCCTCCAACTTGCGGCTGAACGAGCGACAGTAGAACCCCGGAATTCGCAAGGTCCTTCCGGACGGCGTCGTGACTTCGAGATCCAGAGCAATGGAATCCGGATCGAACGGATTCTCGGCCGCCGTCACTGGCTCGACGATGATCTCGCCTCGCTCGTACACCTCCAGCGTCTCGGAGGAGAGTCTCAGCGTCAGTTCGGATGAGGTCTGGGCTCGCACACTGCCTGCCAACGTTCCTGCGATCAGGCAAAACCCAACGAGGAAGCCCACCGCCTTTCCAAGCAGCCGCTCGCGCATGATCATAGCAACCTCTCTGTTTCTTCCTGAATCACTGAACCGCGATCACGCGATGAATCTCCAGCGACGGCACCGTCAGGCGGATCTCGCCGGCACGATACTCGAACGGGATGGACTCCGCTCCGGGCTCCAGCGTGACTTTCGTGGGCTTGTCCTGCCCTCGGATGACGACTTGAAGCGGACCGACGGGCGTGATGGAATCGAAAAGCGGATTGTCCCGGTCCCAGTGCGCGCCTGAGGTGTTGACCAGATGGATGGTCAGTTTCCCGTCGAGCCGATTCACGGAGACATCGACATCGGGCGATCCTTTCACCTCCACCAGAGGCGTGGGGAAAAGCTGGCGGACCAGATCGCTCAGAAAGGCCCTCGCCTGGGGCGACCGATCGGCGAGGTATCCCCTGCTGAACGAGAAGTAGGTCGCGGCGATCTTTCCATCGCCCAGCGACGTAATTGACGCGGCGGCTTGCGAAGCAGAACTCGCATCGTTGGCGACGTGCAGTGTGCCGAAAGCCTGCGCGTTCGGCCCGAGAACCGGCGTTTGCGTCTCGTCGCGCGTTGCGTACAATCGGCCCTCGCACGCCAGATAGCGAGGCTCCTGCGTGTACTCGAGAGTAACGCCCAATTCAGGCGCAAAGACGGATGCGGCGGCTGGACCAACGATCAGCACATTGCCGCCGGTCTTTACGTAGTCCACCAGCTCCTCTTTGAACGCCGGCTCCAGATAGTCGCACTCGGCGATCACGATGAGCGGCCAAACCCTCATCCGACCGGCCAGGTGGTGTTCGCTGACGACATCGACCGACCACTGACTCTCGAGCAGCGCCTGCAAGGTGCCGCTGATCCGCGAGAGATCGCGATTGAACAGCCCGTTCATCTCGCGGTAGTGCCAAGCGGTCGAATAGAGCAAAGCCACCTGCGGCACGGGGGTCGCATGGTGACTGATCGCCTGCCGCTGCCGGCAGAACTTCGCGACCTCCGCCATCACGGGAAGATTCTCCTCGCGAATCGAGCCGTCCCGCTTCTGCGTGTGGTAGAACTGGAAACCGCCTCCGAGGGCCAGCACCACTGCGGCCTCGCGCTGCAACTGCGGCGATGATTTCTGCCTCGCTCCGTCCTTCGTAGGCCCCCGGGTGGCGAAACTCCAAGCCATCAGGTCCCATGGCTTGCCCTGGTGCGCCAGATACCGCGCCGACAGCCGGGCGCTATTGACGCTGTCCTCAGGCGAATAATCCCCCGAGAGCCAATCGACCGGGGCACAGACCGCCTCCGGCATGTGGTCCGTGAAAGCCCAGTTGCTGCAAAGCTGCATCGCCGGATGCGTTCTCCTCACCTCGCCGATGTAATATCGCAGATACTTGCGAAAGGCCTCTCGATTGAACTGGAGGAACTCGTACCAGTAGCGTTCTCCCGGCTTGCGAGGAACGGCGTCGATTCCCGTCGCGTCACGGAACGCCTTCAGAGCCGCCTCTCCGTAGTCCGGCTGCGACGCCCAGCATTCGCCGTCCACCCAGGCGCCGTCGACGCCGTAGTCGCCCGCCAGCTCCCGCAGTTGCGGAATCAGGAGTTGGTCGGCATAGGGTCCGAAGAACGAGGTCGCGTTCTTGTTCTTCGAGCCGTCGGCATTCGTCACCGCCCAGTCCGGATGAAGACGAATCGCCTCCGAATCCCAGACACCCGAGTAGTGCATGTACAGCGAGACGCCATGCTCGGCGGTGACTTGCCGCCAGAGTCGCAGCGGATCGCCGACGAAGCCCGGCGCCTGGTTGCCGACCTTGGTCGGATAGCTCGACAGGCCGGGATGCCCCTTGCAGTCGATCTGAATGTAATCGGGTCGGGTCTGGTCGATGACCTTCTCGATCATCTCTCGCGTCGTGTTCTTGCCGATCTCCGTGCAATCGGTTCCTGCGTGAAAGTCGAAGTGGAGGCCGAAGAAACTGTCGGCCCGTTTCAAACGAGACGGATGCTTCTTCGCCGAGGATGCATCCAGCCTCGCCTTGATCGCCTGAACCTGCGTCACCTGCTCGGCAGCGAACGACCCGACGGGCCCGGCCTGTGGATCGTAATTCGGACCCATGTCCAGCGCGACCACTCCGTCTTTAGCGAGCACCGCCCCCATCCACGTCGCCCACTGCTCGTCGGAGTAGCGAATGTCCCTGGCGCCCCAGCGCGAGCCGAGATACGTCAGGGCGTGCCACTGGGAACCGTCCACCCATCGGTCGGTCGGCACGAAGCCAAAGGGCTCGTTCAATTCCCCGGCGGTGTAGTCCTCCGCGTCGGTCCAGCGGATCAGCCTGACGCCAGGATTGAAGGTGACGATCGCCTTGGGGTTGCCGTGTTTGACCGCCGCCGCGTACACCTGCGCGATCGCCTCGTTGAAGCCGATGTGCTCGTAGCCGCCGTCGAACCACCAGCCGGCGACCCTGTCGCCATAGCGGTCGGACCACTCCTGGATCACCTGTGCCCACTTCTTCGCGAACTCGACCGTGATCGGCTGATCCTTGGGGCCCTGTGGCAGCCCAAAGGCCTCCTGCGCGCGAACATCGCGATTGGGCGCCTGGCACGGCAGGTACAGCATCAGCCTGATGCCTCTGGGCGCCAGCGCGCGGTACAGGTCCAGCGGCAGGTCGCGTGTCGAACAACGCTGCCCCGGCGCATAACCGGTGATGCGCTCGTAGGCGGAATTGGGCGAGTTCATGAACCCCGAATTTTGACCCAGGGTGAGCACGAAGTACTTCGCTCCCATGGTCGCCACCTGGTCGGCCAGCGCGTCGACGTCAAAATCCTCTACCCGCGCCAGCCCCTGGGCGTCGCCCGGCAGAAAGTGCATGAACACGCCACACCCCGCGTTCTTGAACCAGTCCGTGTTCGGGTTCCGGACCTCCGCGCGGGCGCAAATCGGCCGGCATAAGGCAAGGGCCGCCATCCCCACGCACATCGGGACCACACGCCATCGCATCACGTTCGGTTGCCTCATCGACATGATCGCCTCCCTATCCGGAGTCTGAAGAGCGAAATCACAGGACGGGCATCCCGACGCACGCCGCGATCGGGATCCGGCATCGATGCGAGTATAGCCGATTTCCCCACGACCGCCAGATGGAAACTGCTTGTCGCGCGCGGGGTCAGGCAGGATAATCACAATAGATGCCGGGACTGGCGAACCGCAGGCTGAGGTGGTAGACTCTGCACAACCATCCCCAAGCCCTGCGGGCTTGAGGCTGCCACCCTATCGTGACACGAGCCAATCAGGATCAGGAGAAGATCGATCATGGGCAGAAGCCAACGGAACGACACGTCACGTCGCGAGTTTCTCAAGAACACGGGCCGGATTGCCGCGGGATCGGCCTTTCTGGCGGCGGTGGCGCCGCGCGTCTACGCCGGCCAAGACAACACCATCCGCGTCGCACTGGTCGGCTGCGGCGGACGCGGCTCAGGCGCTGCGGCCAACGCGATGGCGGCCAAAGGCGGCCCGATCAAGCTGTACGCGATGGCCGACCTCTTCGCCGACCGGCTCCAGCGCAGCTACAAGGGCCTGCTCGATGCGGCCAGCGCCCCGAGAACCGGCGGCTCGGCCGACACGTGGATCATGGGCTACCAGGCCAATCAGATTGACGTCCCGCCGGAACGGCAGTTCCTCGGCTTCGACGCCTACCAGAAGGCCATCGATTGCCTGCGCCCGGGTGACGTGGTGATCCTGACGACGCCGGTAGCGTTCCGCTGGGTCCATTTCCGCTACGCGATCCAGAAGGGCATCAACGTCTTCATGGAGAAGCCGGTCACGGTGGATGGCCCGAGCACGCGGAAGATGCTCGAGCTCGCGACCGAATCGGAGCGGAAGAACCTCAAGGTGGGCGTCGGACTGATGTGCCGGCACTGCAAGGCCCGCTGGGAACTCTACGACCGCATTGCGTCCGGCCAGCTCGGCGACCTGCTGACCCTGCGCACCTACCGCCAGCACGGTCCGGCGGGATTCTACGGTCCCAACCAGAGCAGCGAGAGCGAGCTGCTCTGGCAGATCCGAAGCTACCTCGGCTTCTTCTGGGCCAGCGGCGGCCTCTTTCAGGACATCATCGCGCACAACGTCGACGAATGCTGCTGGATGAAAGGCGCCTGGCCGGTGAGGGCGCAAGGCTCCGGCGGTCGCTGCCATCGCGGCGGCGCGGTGGACCAGAACTTCGATCACTACGACGTCGAGTGCACGTTCGCCGACGGCGCCAAACTGTTCATCTACGTCCGCGCCATGGAAGGATGTCGCGGGGAATTCGCCAGCTACGCCCACGGAACCAAGGGCGCCGCGGTGATCTCGACCCACATGCACACGCCCGCCAAGTGCCGCATCTACAAGAGCCACGACTTGGCCAGGGGCAATCTCGTCTGGGCGTTTCCGCAGCCCGAGCCGAACCCCTATCAGCTCGAATGGGACGAGCTGATCGACGCGATTCGCAACGACAAGCCGTTCAATGAGGCCAAGCGGGGCACCGAGGCGGGCCTGGTCACCGCCATGGCGCGGCGCGCCGTCCACACCGGACAGGTCGTGACCTACGACGAGATGCTCAACTGCCAGGAGGAATTCGCCAAGGACGTGGACAAGCTGACCGCCGGTGCCGAGGCGCCCCTCCATCCCGGCCCCGACGGCATGTACCCCGCGCCGCAGCCCGGCCTCGTCAAAGACCGGGAATACGCATAGAATGCGTAGTTTGTAGTGGCGTCGTAAGACGCTATTCTCATCGTGTCTATGCCCTTACGGGCACACTACAAACAACCCCTACGGGGTGTCGAGGAGTGCCTCGCCGATCCTTCGCAGGAACTCGGAGTAGATCTGGTCGGTGAGCGGGACCTGACTCTGGTCGAGCCCCAGGCGAACGATCACCATGTTCCACTCGGGGACCACATACATGTCGTTGTTGTTGTAGCCGTTGGCCGAGAACGCCCCGGCCGGTGCGCCGGGCCACTTGCGACTGCCGTCCGGTTGGGTCCCGTTCGTCCACCAGTTGAAACCGTAGACGCCTCGTCCATCGGCGCCGCTGTCGCGCCAGAGCGGGATCGTGGCAGGCACCTGCGGCCGCGTCGCCGTCCTGACCCACTCGGTGCTGATCAACTGCCTGCCGTTCCAGTTGCCGCGGTTGAGAAACAGCAGTCCCAGCCGGGCCATCTGCCGGGCGGAGATGAAGATGTGGTTGTTGGAATTGCCCGAGCCGCCGTGAACGACGATCCCGTCGATCGGACCGAAGTTGCCCCAACGCCATTCGCCCGGGTCCATCCCGATGGGCTCGGCGATCCGCCGGCGAAACAGATCTTCGATCGGCTCGCCGGCGATGCGCGTCAGGACGTTGCCGAACTGGTTCATCGCGGAATCCCAGTACGCGTATTGCGTGCCGGGCGCGAACAGCGGCACGCCGCACGGGTCGAACGGCGTCGGGCTCGGGCCGTGCCGATAGCTGCCGCGAGGCTCGTCGTCGACGGCGCGGTAGCCGCTGGTCATGGTGGTGAAATGCCGCAGCGTCACGCCCGGATACGCGGAAGCCATCGCCGGCACGTGGTCCCCGGCCAGGGTCTCCAGCGTGGCCTTGCCGTCGTCGATCAGCAGGCCGAGCACGGTGCTGGTGAACGATTTGGTGCACGACCAGATGCCGTGGACCTCGCCTACCTCCGGCCCCTGCCAGATCGCGCAGCCGTGGCGAACGATCAGCATCTGATTCACGCCGTCGCGTCCGGCCTTGGAGCGCAGGAACTCGACCGCTTCGTCGAGCTTCGCGGCGTCCACGCCCTGCGATTGCGGCGTGGCCCGCTTCCAGTCGTCGGCCGGAAAGGCTGTGCGAGTCAGAAAGAGCACTGCATCGCCCGCGAACGGTGGCCGGAACTCGCGATCGCCCGCCTCTACTTCGATCGTCTCGACGGCAGTCTGCTCGCCCTTGCCCGGATCGAACCATTCGCACGTGTACGAGCCGGAAGGCAGGCGCACGGTGAACGAATCGCCCTGCCCTTCCGGCCGAAAAACGAGATACGTCTTTCCCGCCTCGGCCAGACAGTATTTCGTCGATGCGACGTCGATAACCGGCACGGTCCTCGCCAGGTCCATTCGCCGGGCAAACTGCCGGACGTAACCGAGGCTCTTGCGGATCGGGTCCCACTTCGGGTCCGAGCCCGGCCCGAGAACCTCGCCGTCGTACGGGTCCATAAAGATCGCGTTGTGCCCTCGCAGAAAGCTCTTCCAGACCCACGCTGGATTGCCGCCGATGCCCCAGAGATGATCGGTGTCGTTGATGACCACCTTTCGCCCGTCGGCCGCCGGCGGGTCGTCGCGGTAGCCGCCCTCGGGGTTGGGCGAAACCCAATCGGCGGGACTGTCGAACAACGTCTCATTCTCGCCGCCTCGGTACTGGAACGTCATGCCCACCGGATGCTGCTGGGGCAGCGTCGCCTCGCAGGCTTTGATGAATCGAATCATCCGGTACTGCCAGGCGGTCGAGGGCGGATGGTTCTCGTTCGAGATCTCGTACAGCACGTTGTCGAAGCCGTTGACCGTCTCGATCACCTTGCGAACGTACGCTTCCTGGATCGCGGTGACCGCCTCGTTGCCCAGCTCGTGGACCTCGATGCCCTTGCCGTCCTTGTCACCGTCGCCATCGATGCCGTTGATGTTGTTCTTCGGATGGAACGGATGGCCCTCCCAGGCGCCGGAGGCGAACTGGAGGCCCCAACCTTCGAACAGCATGACCGAGACGTAGATATTGTGCTCGCGTGCCAGCGCGATGCGCGACCTCAGACGTTCGAAGTACTCCGGGTCGAACTTCGTCAGATCGAACCTGGGCCTGCCGTCGAGGGCCTCGCCCGGGCCCGTCCGCGCATAGGGCAGCGGCGCGATCGTGTGCCGCTTGCTCTGCTGGTTGGCGGTCGTGTCCCACGTCACCAGTTCCCACGTCCACAGGCGGATGAAGTTGTGGTCAAGCCCGGCCATCCAGTCGACGTACTTCTCGAAGTCGAACGCCGGCGGCGGATCGGTGGTGCCCATGTCGACGAGGTTCGCCCAGGTGTGCGAGCCGGTCAGCAGGACGACCTGGCCCGTCGCGGCGTTCTGGAAATAGCGGGGATTCGCCGGACAGACCACCAGCGGCCCCATCGCTTCGGCCCCGACGACACCACAGAACCACGCCAGAATCAGTACCGTCGTAGGGGCGATGCATGCATCGCCCATCCCGCGTGATCGGAACAGCTTCATGGGAGAGTCCTTCCCTTTTGGATTTGCGATTTACGATGGAGCCACGCCTGAGGCGTACGAGGCCAAATCATAATTCGTAAATCGTAAATCGTAAATTCGAATGTCCGGCCTGCCACCCACTCTACCCACAGGATACCCGCTCTCCACGGCATGACGCAACCCAAAGCCGCCTGCAGGGGCAGACCGTGTCTGTGCGAATTTCGCGGCAAGCCCCGTTTTCCACCACGGAGCGCCCTGTGTGGCAGCGGCAAACGGAGCAAGGCGGAGTTTGCCGATGGCTTCGACGGCATGCGTATCACCATCGGCAAGCCTGCGCTTGCCGCTGCCACACGCCTGCCAGGATATTTTCACAGACACGGTTTCGCAACTTTGCGATTGCATCGCGACCGGGTGGGTGGGTAGATTCTGGGTATGAAGGGAACCGAGTAGGGGCGAATAATCATTCGCCCGTACCTGTCGCAGTCCAGCGAAGGAGTCGGCGTATGAAGAAGACCGCAACTACATTGACTGTCGTCCTGTCCGCCGCCGTATTGATCGCTACCGCCTGCCGAACCGAGACGGCGCAGGGGCAAGCCAATCCAACCCTGTCCGCCATGGCGTTTCGCAATCCGAGCCTGCCAATCGAAGAGCGGGTGGCGGACTTGATCGGGCGGATGACGCTCGCCGAGAAGGTCTCGCAGATGATGTACGACAGCCCGGCCATCGAGCGACTGGGCATCCCGGCGTACAACTGGTGGAACGAGTGCCTGCACGGCGTGGCGCGGGCCGGACGCGCCACCGTGTTCCCGCAGGCGATTGGCATGGCCGCAACGTTCGACGACGAGCTGCTGCTGCGCATCGCGAACGCGATCTCCGATGAGGCTCGCGCGATGTACCACGCGGCCGTCGACCGCGACATCCGCCTGCGCTACGGCGGCCTGACGTTCTGGACCCCGAACATCAACATCTTTCGCGACCCGCGATGGGGCCGCGGCCAGGAAACCTACGGAGAGGACCCGTACCTGACCAGCGTGATGGGCGCCGCCTTCGTCAAGGGCCTCCAGGGCAACCACCCCACGTATCTCAAAGTCGCCGCCTGCGCCAAGCACTACGCGGTACACAGCGGCCCCGAAGAGCTGCGTCACGAGTTCAACGCCGTAGCCGGCCCGAAGGACCTGTACGAGACGTACCTGCCCGCCTTCAAGGCGCTGGTCGACGCGAAGGTCGAGGCCGTGATGTGCGCGTACAACCGCACGAACGACGAGCCCTGCTGCGGCAGCAAGACGTTGCTCGGAGACATCCTGCGCGATCAGTGGGGCTTCCAGGGCCACATCGTTTCGGACTGCTGGGCGCTGGTGGATCTGCACGCCGGACACAAGGTGACCCGCACGCCCGCCGAGTCCGCCGCCATGGCGCTCAATCATGGTGTCAGCCTCAACTGCGGCAGTACCTTCCCTCACCTCGTCGAAGCGGTCGAGAAAGGACTGGCGACCGAGGAAACGATCGACGAGATGCTGGCGATCCTCCTGCGGACGCGGTTTAAGCTGGGCATGTTCGATCCGGCCGAGATGAATCCATACGCCAAGACTTCGACAGACGTGATCCGCTGTGAGAAGCACCGCCAGCTTGCGCGCGAAGCCGCGGCCAAATCCGTCGTCCTGCTGAAGAACCGCAACAACGTGCTGCCTTTGAAGAAGGACATGCGCTATCTCTACGTCACGGGACCCTGCGCGACCAGCGTCGACGCGCTGATGGGCAACTACTATGGCGTCAGCAGCGAAATGGTGACGATCCTCGAGGGCATCACCGGCAAGCTCAAACCGGGCAGCTTCATCCAATACAAGCCGGGCTTCCTGCTGGACCGCGAGAACATCAACCCGATCGACTGGACCACGGGCGATGCGCAGGCGGCCGACGCGATCGTGGTCGTGATGGGCATCACGGGTCTGCTCGAAGGCGAGGAGGGCGAATCCATCGCCTCGCCTCACAAAGGCGACCGCGTGGATATCGGATTGCCCGCCAACCAGGTCGGCTTCCTGCGCCGACTGCGCCAGGGCAACAGCAAGCCGATCATCGTGGTGCTGACCGCAGGCAGTCCACTGGCCATCGGCGAGGTCCACGAGCTGGCCGATGCGGTGCTGTACGCATGGTATCCGGGCGAGCAGGGCGGGCTGGCGGTGGCCGATCTGCTCTTTGGCGACGCGGCGCCGTCGGGACGACTGCCGCTGACCTTCCCGAACTCCGTCGATCAGTTGCCCCCGTACACGGACTATTCCATGGAGGGCCGAACGTACCGATACATGGCCGCCGAGCCGCTGTATCCGTTCGGCTTTGGCCTGAGCTACACGCAATTCGAGTACAGCGATCTGAAGCTGGACCGCGACGAGGTTCGCCAGGGCGACACCGTCCGCGCGACCGTCACGGTCCGGAACATCGGTCCGGTCGCGGCCGACGAGGTCGTGCAGTTGTATTTGATCGATCTGGAAGCGTCGGTGCGGACACCAGTCGCGGCGCTGAAGGGTTTCGGGCGGGTGCGCCTGGGACCGGGCCGACATCAGAGCGTCACGTTCGCAATCACGCCGGAGATGATGTGCCTTATCGACGAGAACGGCGACACCCGGCTCGAGCCGGGTCAGTTCAAAGTCACGATCGGCGGTTGCTCGCCCGGGTCCCGCGGCGCCGCCCTCGGCGCCGCCAGACCGGCGGAAGCGACCTTCACCGTGCAATAGGCGACAGGCCTGCGCCTGTCAATTGATGAATTTCTCAAGCGTCCTGGCTTCGAGGGGCGTGACGTCACAGGTTTGCACCTGAACCTCGCCTTGCGCATCGTGTTCGCCCTCGGAGGGTGTGTAGGCCAGCCGACAGATGAACACGCCGACCTCGCGGGTCTTGAGCTTGAGCGTCGGGGGCCAGAAGAGGTCCTCTTTGTGAACCAACTCCTTGCCGATGGCCTCGGTGGCCCGTCCGGAGAAGCCGAACAGCGCCAGTGTGATCGACTTGCGGCGGTGGTCGTTGACCGCGATCACCACGCCGGCGTCCTGTTCTTCTCGCACCCACGGACAAACCACCCAGTTGCCCCGGTCGTTGAGGAAGTGTACGCCGGGGGTGGTGCTGTCCTTCTGCTGGAACGGGTTGAAGGGCCCGCCGAAACAGCTCGGCGTATTCTGGTCGCTCTGGCGATACACGCTGAAGAACGGCACGCACGGCGGCCCGGAAGGAAGCGTGAACGGCTTGCACCCGAACAGGTCCGCCACGAAGAACTCCAGCAGGTAGTTGACGCGTTGGCTGCCAATGAGAATCACCGTGCCGGGTTGAGGATTCTGTTGCGTCTGTCGGAAGACCTCGCGGGTCCGGCTCATATCCTCGCTCAGAAGCTTCTGGTCCACAATGTGATCGGCAGGCGAGTACCGAAAGGGGAGGTACCGGAGGTTCAGGTGCGGCGCGGGCGTGCCCCCTTTCGTGCCGGCCGAGAGCTGCTGGACCATCTCGGAGGCCACCGTCGAGTCGCGGCGCGAAATCCACCGCCAGGTGACCTCGCTGGTGCTGACGGGCTGATACTCGCCCAGGAAGATCGTCACCTCGCCCCCCTGGCGGGCCATGGCGTTCCAGAGCGGCGCCCGTCCGATCCCGAACAGCCCGCCAGGCAGCTCGTCGGCGGGCACCTCCCTCTCCGCCAGCCAACCGCACAACCGGCTCAGCAGCACGAAGCTCACGCTGGCCGCCCGATCGTTGTAGAGCCGGGCGATCGTGTGCCGATTGACACCGGCCCAATCCGCCAGGTCGCCGATCACCCCGTGATAGTCAAGGCCGTAGCGGCCCAATAACTCCTTCAGACGGAATTCCACCTTCATGAGCGACTCTCCTATAGACAATGGCCCTTGACGAGACCCCTGCCCCTTCATTTGGCACATATTCTTGCCAAGCGTTGTGCCTTCGATGCCAAACATATGGCTAACATATTGGCCATTTCCTGGCGACCTGGTCAGTTGCCGCAGCCGGTGTCACTACCCCAACAGAAGCAGCTTCCTTGACCTGGCCGATCTATCTGACGTATGCTCTTTCCGGATTTCAAGTCCGTTCGTTCGGGAAAATGTAACCTGATGGTACCATATATCGGACGCTGGAAAAAGGCCAATAATTGTAGCGGCGGCACCTTACCCTGGCTGTTGCCGCTTCGCGTAAGCTGTCAGCCGACAGCCCTACGCGATACCTCATCGACCTTGCCATCCCCTGCCGAAACCAGCCAGAGGAGCTACCCATGCCGTGTTCGGACCGCGAACATGCTCTGTATCGTCTCGAAAACGCCCCCTACCGATCCCGCACCACCGATGCGGCCACGGAGCTGATCCTGCAGGATCCCTCGGAGAGCGCCGTGATCCGGGCCCTTCACGCCTCTCGGACGGCTCCCGTGGCGTTGGAGGCCCTCAGCGCCATGCAGACCGAATCGGACGACGTGTTCGAAGCGGTCACGCAGGCGATCGGCAGCGACCTGGCCAAGAGCTGGGCCCTGTTTGATAGCCTGCACCGCCTGCCCTGGTACGGCGGGATTCGGGCTTTTCTGAGTTTGCCCGACCCGCCGCAATCGTCCCCCTGTGCGTATGCCTTCTATATTCTCGCCCGCAACAAGATTTTCATCCCGCCCCACATCTCCGGCGACCCGTATGACCGGTGTTTCCATGCCATGTGGCGCCTGGTCTCCGCTGCCAAGGCCGGCGACTGGCGTCATCCCGACGACGGCATTCTCACGGTCCTTGAGATGATCGAGACCCATCTGAGCCACCCGGAGCCCGACGAATTCATCGTGTATTTCGCGGCTCTCGTGCTGGGTCAGATTGACTCTGTCGACGTGGTGACGAAGAACCTCAGATACCACAAGAAGCGGCGCAGTCATCCGGCCGCCCGGCGCGTGGCAGCTTTGGCGCTGTGTCACTTGAGAGACGCCTTGCCACCTGAACTACAGGGTGCGGCGCGACAGGACCATGCAGATTACGAGCATGCAACCTCCGGCATCCTCTCGCGCCTGGCGGCCGTTCCCGCGACGATGGCGTTACCCGTGATCAGCGCCGTGCTGGGTCTGTTCCGGAACACCGCCAGGGAATGACCGCCGCCTGTCACTGCATCACGCTGGTCCGTATCGCCGCGTGAACTCGCTGAAGAGCGCATCAAGTTCTGCCGGCGGCGGAGATTGCTCGATGAGAATTGCCAAGCCTTCGGGCCTCAGCGACTCGGCGAGCGTCAGCACTTCCTGGGCCGGGCAGAAGATCAGCAGCGACCTGCCCTTGCTCTGAATCCGTCTGAGCATGTCCAACCACGCCAGGGCCGATGGACTGCCCGCGCCCGGCGTGAACTGGATCGCATCGATCTCGGTGACCTCCAGCAACGCATCGATATGTCTGGCGGCATCGGGCCCGTCGAGGTGAAAGACGGCGCGGCCGGCCGCCGCCGCCTCCCGCGCGATCTCCGGCAGGAACAATTCGCGAAAATGCCTCGGCCCGATCAGGGCGTTGAAATCGCACGCGGGCACCGCATACGGACGGTTCGACCACAGCCCCAGCCAGTGAATCAGTCCCGCGCCCTGTTCGAGTGCAAGGGCATACAAACGTGTGAAGGCCTTCTGCCAGCTTGCGTAGATCGCATCGACCGCAGATTTGATCGTCTGGGGCCGGGTGACGACGTCCAGGCACAGTTGCTCCGAACCGCGAAGGTTCAAGAGCACGTCCGCCGCCGCACCGAGGTCCGGCGTGCAGAGGAGGTACCGCCCCGCCGCATCGCGCGCTACTCGCTGCGTCAAATCGCGCAGCAGACGCCAGTCCGGATGATCGTCACGGATCGTCCAGTCCGGCGCGTTCGACCAGTCGTCGCCGATGAACGCGTGCGTCCAGCTCGTGTCGGAGCGCACCTCCCGCCGACCTCCGAGAAGACTGCCCAGCAGCACGGGCCCGAAGTCCACGCGAATACGAGGCAGCATGTCACCGACCCGGTGCATCTGCTGTATGTCGAGAATCTTCTCGTGAAACCAGGCATCGGGCTCGTGCATCAGTTCCAGCCGGCGCGTCATGGCCCGCTCCGGACGCGTGTCGGCCTCGGCCAGGAACACGGGCCGATCGAGCAGCTCGTGACGCCACCAGGCCTCCAGGCGCTGTGCGATCCGCGGGAAGTCCTCACAGAATTCCAGTGGTTGCCGAGCGATCGCTGTCAGCCCATCGGTCCACAAAGGGATCTGTTCCATCGGCATATTCATCAACCTCTCAGGAGCGCCTGCATCACCACCACGCACAACACACAGATCGCCAATGTCACAAGAAAGCCCAACCATGTCTGGCGCGTGGGCTTGACGACGAACAGCCCGCCGGCAGTGAGCCATCGCTGCGACGGTGGGACCGCCTCGTCGAGCGGCAAAGCGAGTTTCGCCTCCTGACCGATGGGCACGTAAATCTTCGTGAGGAAACGTTCGAGGGTTTCGCGGTTCGGCGGGCGCGTGACGAGGCTGCCGACGATCCCCGCGACAACGCCGGCCAGGATCGGCACCGCGATGGTCACGTGCCGGGGCAAACCGCCGACATAGCGTGTGATCACAAAGGCCGCGACCGCCGAGATCGTGCTGCAGAACATGCCGGCAGTGTTCATCCGTCGCCAGAGAATCCCCATCGCGGTCGAGACGCCCACCAGGCTGAGAATGTTGAAGTAGTCCAGGATCGCGCTGACCACGCTCTGTCGCATGAGCACCGCCACGACCAGCGAGATCAGCACGACGACCACGCCGGCGATGCGCGTGACACGCACCACTTGCCATTCGTCGGCATCGGGCCGGATGTGGACGCGGTAGATGTTCTCGGAGAACAGCCCGGCCACCGTGATCTGAAACGCGTCGCCCGACGACATGGCCGCCGCCAGGACGCAGGCGAGCATCACGCCCTGCAGGGCGGGCGAGAGCAGCATGCGGATCGAGTCTCCGAAGGCGGCGTCGGGATGGATCGCCGAGCCGGTTTCGAGCAGGTAGGCCAGCCAGGCCAGACCCAGCAGGCACCAGCCGATGGTGCAGATTCGCTTGAGCATGTTGCCGTAGGTAAAGCCGACCCGCCCTTCCCACTCGGTGCGGCCCGCCCCGCAGATCGGGATCAGGTGCGGAAACGCCAGCGCGCTCAGCGGCGCGTTGATGCACAGCAGGATCACCGTCCACAGATCGAACACGCCCGGATCGAACAGGCTCAGCAGATTGCCCAGGTCCGTCCGAGCCGCCAGCGTCTGGCGCATGCCTGCCAGACCGCCGACCTCTTTGAGGTTCAGCGCCATCGGGATCGCGATCACCGACAGCGCGATGATCATCAGGCCCTGAACCATGTCCGTGCGAATCGCGGCAACGATGCCGCCCCAGTAGCTATACACGAGGAAGACCGCCGTGGTCACCAGCAGAATCCCGAAGAACCACGCTTCGCTTTCCCGCTCGCTCGACGCGGTCGCCTCGGCTTGGCCCGAGTCGGCGGTCGCTTTCTGCGACTGCACCGAGACCGCCTCCACCGTCGCCTTGCCCATCAGTCCCTGCGCGGTCCGCGCGGTCGCCAGCAGGACGCTGGCCAGGCAGACGATCATCCCGGTGGCGGCCACGACGATGTACAGGGCGCTGGCGGGCCTGCCGAACCGCTCCTGGAAGAAATCGGCCAGCGTCAGGCACCGCATCCGGCGGACGATCGGCGCGATCAGCCAGTAGAAAGGCGTGCCGAACATCCACATCCACGAGACCCAGATGCCCGAGGCGCCGCCGGAGACCGTCTTGCTCACGACGCCTGCGACGTCGCCCGGATTGGTTCCGGCGCCGAACGCGTGCATCACCATCATCCAGACGCCGAACCGCCGATGGCCCAGCAGATAGCCCTCCTGATCCCGCACGTCCCGCTTACTCCACCAGCCCAGCAGCAACATGGCGGCGAAGTACACCACCAGGACCATCCACACCGCCGCGTGCAATCCGAGAAACACCATCGCATCTCCAGTCAACGCCCGGCTCCTTTTCGTCACCTCCACCGGACCGCCATCCTATCGAGTATAGAATAGCCCCGTCAACCACAGACCTGTCGTTCGTAGTGTGCCCGTAACGGCATACTGTCCCGTCGCGAGCATATCGCCTAATCCCGATGCGCATCGGGATCACTACGAACACGTCTATCGGCTCGGGTATCGCGTCTGCAGGGCGGTCAATTCGGCGCGGGTGATCGGGGTCATGCTGCAGTGCCTGGCGCCGCCCGCTACCGCCAGCACCATCACATGTCTCACAGGTGACCTCTTCCTGCACATATACTTTGATCCGCTCCTGACTGCCGCACTGTCACCCCGAGCGGAACGAAGTGCCGCCGAGGGGTCTGGCCAAGGACCCTAAGCGCTGCTCGTTCACAGCCAGATCCCTTCGGCAAGCTCAGGGCAGGCTCTTCGACCGCCCCATTCGACTTCGCTCAGAGCCTGCCCTGAACGCAGTTGAAGGGGCTGAAGGCTGCGCTCCACTCAGGAGGACGAGTTGGCCAGAGGGCAATTCACGTTCCTCCTCAGTTCTTCGCACGGGCATCCAGCTTCGTGAAGAAGTCACGGAAGATCGGGTCGCGATGTACGAAGTTCACCGCGCGGATCAGGTGCCGGGAGTGGTCGAAGCTGAACGTGTAATTGTCCGTGACGATCGGGCTGTGTACGAGATCGGAAGGCAGCCAGCGGTCGTTGACGAGCCAAGCGATAGCCGTCATGTCCCAGAGGACCTTGGACCAGGCGAAGTGGTCCTTGTGATAACCCTTGAAGATCTCCAGCAGGTAATCGCCGATCGCGCCGCGACCGCCGACGTACCGCTCCATCTCCGGCACCGTCGTGGTGAAATGCGTCACGATGGGCGTGCAGGGCAATTGCACCAGCGGCACGCCGCTGTCGAATACAACGCGGGAGGCCTTCAGGTCCTGCATGTAGTTGAACTCGCGTTGATGGGGCCAGTGGTGCCCGTTGCCGCCCAGCCAGACCACCACGATATTGCGGATAATGGAAGGCTCGATCAGGATCGCGTTGCTGACGTTGGTGATGGCGCCGACGGCGGCGACGTAGAGCGGATCGTCGGGACTGCTCTTCTTCGCCCGCTCGATGAGGTCCATGGCCGCCGGACTGCGCTCAGGCGACTTCACGTCGGCCAGGTACTTCGTGCTGCCCTTGAATGCGAAGCCGTCGGGCGAACGGTCCAGCTTGCTCAGGATGCGAAGGATCTCCTCGTGGCTCTTCTCCATGCCGTCGCCGGGACCGGTCGAGCGGTTGTTGTGGAACGGAGCGGCGTACACCGCCTGAACGTCCAGCTCGGGCGAGATCAGCGCGTAGACCAGGGCGAACTGATCGTCGATCTCGTTGTAGGTGTCGGTATCGAAGACCATGCGAACCGGTCGCTTCGTCGGATGCCGGAGCATCTCGATCCGCCGGCCCTCGGCAATTGCAGGATACTCCTGCGCGAATACGGCCCCCGCCATCGTCGCCAGATTCACAAGCAGAAACCTGCCAATCCACCCTTTCATCGGTTCTCCTTTCGTCGAAATCTTTCGGTCACTCACGGCGACCATGATCCGGACTCCAGGATCGGCCAAGCGCGCACGCCAGTCAACGCTTTTCTCGACTCGTCGAGAAGCCGGTGGCAGCGGCGCCAAGACAGCTCTGGGTCGAAATCGATGCGAGAAGACGGTCTTTCAGACACTGTGATGGGTTCGCGCCGCTGCTTCGTCACGTGCCCGCAGCAGCACGTCGCGCACGCGCTCCGGATCGACGACGCCGTAGAGCGAGGCCTCCGGAACCGCTTGCCCGGTGCCCGCGGTCTGGATGCGCAGCTCCCAGATTCCGCACCAGCGCAGTAGAGGGCCCTGGACCAGCACCACATCCGTGACGCGGTCCAGCGGAATCGCTTTTCGCTTCAGAAAGAACACGCCCTGATCGACTCGCAGCGTGCTGCCGTCGAGCCAGTAGCGAAGGGCCTCGGCCTGCCGGCGCGACAGCCAGGGGCCCAGTGTGAGCGCGAAGAGAATGGCAACAGCCAGGCCGATGCCGAGGAACCAAATGCCAACGATGATAATGAAGAGAATCTGCGCCCAATAGAAGTAGCGAGTCGTCGCCTCGCGCTGCACCGCGAATTCGTTCGCATTATCCATGTTTATCGTTCCCTATTTGCCCTGTCTCTTGCCTTGGGCATACATGCTCCAAAGGCGTCCAGAACCGCCGGACCCGGCCAGCCCGTCTATAGGAAGAGACGCCGTAGACCACCCAGAAGATCGAGGCCAATTGCGAATTTTTCACGGTTCCAGCGTCAGGGGGCAGCGGACGCGGAAGGTCGTGCCCTCGTCGGGAGAACTGGTGAACGAGACGCTGCCTTTGAGATAGCGTTCGGTCAGCAGACGGACGCTGTAGGTACCCAGGCCCCGGCCGGCGCCCTTCGTCGAAAACGATCGCTGGAAAAGCTGCAACTGGACGTCGCGAGGCATGAAGCCCTCGTTGCGAACCCAGAACTCGGCCGCGTCGCCGTCGGCGGAGCAGCCCGCCGTGACAGTCTGCCCCTCCCGCGAGGCCTCCAGTGCGTTCTTGATCAGGTTGCACACCACGCGCATCAACAAAACGCGGTCACTGACCACCGTCGCATCCCGGGCCCGTTCGTCGATCTGCAGCACGCGATCGAGGGCCACCGGATGACCGCGGTATAGCTCGACCGCGTCCCGCAGCACTGCCAGAGTCCCCACCTGGGCCGGCGTCAGAACCAGTTCGCCGCTTTCGGCTTGCAGCAGCGTGCGCTGGGCTCCGATTTCCTCGTTCAACTCGCGAGACAGACGCCGAATGTCCTCAAGGTGGTGCTCCCGCTCCTCAAGGCCGGCCTTCTGGAGGAAACCGATGGACCAGGAAAGGCCGCACGCGACATTGTGGATATCGTGCAGGAAGATGCGTTCGAGCGCCTGCCGCCGCTTCTCGTGACTGATGTCCAGAGCCGCGAAGACCGAAAACCGCTCGCCCTCCACTTTCACGGGACTGGCCCAGACCCGCAGATCGAGGGCTTCGTGCGTCTTGCCGCGAAGGATGCGGCACTCGCGAACGTCGGCGTCGCCCTGCTGGCTGGCCAGAATGGCCCCGACGGCGCCGCACTTGCTGCAGAACTCCGTGACCCCGCAGCCACCCGGATCTCTGGAGGCGTGAATGCACCCCAGCGCCTCGCCGGGCCGAAGTCCGTAGACGTCATCTCTCTGTTTATCCGGATACACCAGGTCCATGAAGCGGTCGTTGGCGAAGACGATTTGCCGCCGGGCGTTGAGCACAACCAGCGCGCACGGCACGACTTCCGGCAGCACACGCAGCAACGTGCGTTCGCTGAACAGGCGAGACTGCCGCTTGACCTCCGTGGCCACGGCGCGCTCGGCCGGGGCAAATTGGGTCGAGTCCGGCTTCAGTTCCATCGATCACTCTCTTCAATCAGACAACCTCCATGATGCCATAGATGCCGCTCAAGAGCAAGACCAATCCAGCCCGACTTCAATCGCGCGGGCGAAACATAGGGGCAGGCTTTCTGCGTGACGCGCCGGCGTTGACATGCCTTATGAGATTGAGCGGAATCACGAAGTCACAACAGGACTTTCTGAAAGGGTAGGACTATGGTGCGGAATCTCAAGTGCTTGTCGATCGCCGCCTGTATCGCCTTGCTCGCGACGGCTCTGATCCACGGACCGACGCAGAGGCCGGCCCAGGCGCAGCAACAGCCCGGCGAGCCGCAGAGCGACCAGGCCCAGGCGGCCACCATCCTGCTGGAGGCCTTCGTCGTCGAGGTGAACCTGCCGACCCTGGCCGAATTGGGCGCCAGCCCCATCGGCCGCTCGCCGCACAACGTCAGCGTCGAGAACATCCTCGCATGCCTGGAGAACCGGCAGGCCCGCGTCGTTGCCGGCGCCAGGAAAGCCGCTCGGGACCAGAGGGAAAGCAAAGTCCGGGCGACACACACCACGTACGTCAGACGGGATGGACCTCCACAAAGGAGCTATGCGCCCTATGAGAGCGGCACGGCACTTTCGGTTCATGCGACCATCTTGTCAGAACGGTCGGTAGAGATCCTCTACAGCTTGTCGTGCAGCGTCTTCGCCCCGCGCTCGGAGGCGGAAGATGGCCCGCCGGACACGGAATCGTGGGACTGGCAGGGAAGCATCGTGCTCAGGCCGGGTGAGCCCGCGATTGCGGCGGCCACGCAGGATTGCCAGCGGGTCGTGTTCCTGATGCTCACCGCTCACGTTCAGGATCGGTGAGAGCCGAACGGAGGCGGCGGAAGGCACGTGCGGCCTGGCACGGATCGGCGGCGGTCATGATCGCCGAGATCACCGCCAGGCCGTCGGCGCCGGCTTGAAGAACGTCCGCTGCATTTGCGATGTTGATGCCTCCGATCGCCACCAAGGGCTTGTCAGCCAATCTCCGAATCGCTCGTACGCCCTCGAGGCCCAGCGGTGCCGCCGTGTCGGTCTTGGTCGGCGTCGCGAAGACGGGGCTGGCGGCTATGTAGTCGATCTCCAACCGCGCCGCCGCCCGCGCCTGCTCGACGCTCTCGACAGACAGCCCGATGATCGCATCGGGCCCCAGCGTCTCGCGGGCTTCCTCGACCGATGCATCCGACTGGCCCAGGTGAACGCCGTCGGCGTTCGCCTGCCGCGCCACGGCAATGTTGTCGTTGACGATCAGCGGCGCGCCTCGTGCATGGCAGATATCCCGCAGCACGCACGCTTCCTCGACGAACGGCTCATGAGCCAGCGTCTTCTCGCGTAGTTGCACGAGCGTCACACCGCCGTCGAGCGCGAGCCGCACGACCTCGGCGACTCCTCGCGCTCCGGCCAAGTCGCGGTCCGTCACGAGATACAGGAACGGATCGAACGCCCTGCTCATTGTTCCACCCGCAACCGCGAGGCGATCTTCTCCTCATCGAGGTCATACAACGCGTCGAGGAAGTGCATCCTCAGGCTGCCCGGCCCGCCGCTGACGTCGCGCGCCAGTTCTCCTGCGATACCCATCACCGCCATCGCGTGGGCCGATGCCAGAAAGGGATCGGGCTGGACCGCCAGAAACGCTCCGACCAAGGCCGTCGCGGTGCAGCCCATGCCCGTGACGCGGGTCATCAGCGCGCAGCCGTTGGCCAGCACGCATCGCCGGTCGCGGCCGACGACCACGTCCTTCTCGCCGCTGATGACAACGACGTCGCACAGCGCCGTCAGGCCGGCCGCAGCGTCGGCGACCTTGAGCGACTCGTCCAGACTATCGACGCCCTTCGTCCGTCCGGCCGCCCCCGCCAGCGCGGCAATCTCCGACGCGTTGCCTCGGATGACAGACACGCCCTCCGCCTCCACCAGACGTCGCGCGGTCTGCGTCCGCAGGCGGGTGGCGCCGGCGCCGACCGGGTCGAACACCACGGGCTTGCCGTGCTTGCGCGCCGCGTCCAGCGTCGCTGTCATGCTGGCGATCCACGAGTCGTCCAGCGTCCCCATATTCAAAACGACCGCCCCCGCCAGGGCCGCCATCTCCTCGACCTCTTCGACGGCGTGGGCCATCACGGGCGAGGCCCCCAGCGCCAGCAGCGCGTTGGCCGTCAGGTCCATCACCACCCAGTTCGTTACGTTGTGCACCAGCGGCGCGCGGGCCCGAATCGCCGCCACGTCCGCCCATACTCGACCTGGGTCAATCATGTCCGCCTTTCCGCCATGTCTACATTCATCTCCGGCGTAGGTAGGATCACCTTCGCCTTACGCGTCTTGTACTCGAAGACTCCACGATTCGCCACCATTATGAAACGGGAAACGAGATGCGGGACAGGGAAGGAACGGATCAGTCGGGCTCGGCCAGGAGTTGCTGGATGCGGCTCCGCATCCACTTCTCGCCTTCGACGCCCTGCCAGTTCATCTCGCCGTACCACCAGTAGCGGACGAACCCGCGTTTGTCGATCAGGTAAACGCTGGGCCAGACGCGGTTGGCCCACGCATCCCAGTTGGCGCTGCTGTTATCAACGGCCACCGGGTAGGCGATGCCGGCCTCGACCGCCTTTCGGCGCACGTCCTCGACGACGCGTTCGCCCGGCGTCTCCGGCCGATGGATGCCGACGATCTTGAAGTGGTCGGCGGCGAACTGCGCATGCCATCCGTTGTAGTAAGGCAGGTTGCGGATGCAATTGATGCAGCCGAATGTGTAGAAGTGCACCGCCACAACGTGGCCCCGCAGTTGCGCCAGCGTCAGCGGAGTCGAGTTGATCCAGGTCTCCACGTCACGGAGTTCCGGGGCCAGACAGGCGATCGGCTCGATGCGCGAGAAGTCGAAGGGCCGGCCCATCAGCGCCACCAGCAGGTTGCGCTGGGAATCACCCAGCACCGCCAGAATCTCGCGCTCGGCCCGGTCCTTGTAGCTCCAGACGGCTGCCACGCCCCCTGTGGCCAGACTGCGGCGATGGAGCACTGCCAGTTCGGCGTTCAGTACACCAAGGGCGGCCCGCATCTTTTCCGCCTGGACGGCGGACAGCTTCAAACGGCCGGCGACCGCAGGTTCCAGAATGCCCTGAATACCCTGTGCCCGCAGGGTGATCTGGTCGAGTCGCTCGATCTGCGGCTTCGACAGGATGGCGCCAAGTGCCTGTCTCAATTGCGTGATGAGCCGGTCGGCCGGATCGTTGCGCGCGGAGGCGGGCAGGTCGCGCAGACGCCACAGAGGCAGCTCGACCTGCGCAAGTGCTTCGTCCACCGCCTGGATCTGGTCGTGGCGAAGCCCCAACTCGGCGCGAAGCGCCGAGTCGCGCAGCAGCATCGTCAGAGGGTGCGGGATCGAACGAAGCGTCTGGGTGTCGGCTGCGAACGAAAACCGAACAAGGGACAGGAGAAGCATCGCCGCCACGGCAGGGCTGCATGGATCCCAGGTGCTGTGTGCAGCGGCTCGCTTCGTCCTGTCCCGTTCAATCGTTTCCATCGACGAATGCCCCCTGCCAAATGCGGGATTCCGTCTGCGCTGGACAACATCGTCCGCCATTTTTACGGTTTGCTGGCCCGGGGAGTTCGACTCGCACGCCGAGAACGACAAAGCACGCTGACTGCGAATTTTCGCAGAACACCGGCGTGCAGCAGGAGTAGATTCGAGTTACCGAAGTCCGCGTCGTACGAGTTTCTGTGAAAATATCCTGGCAGGCGTGTGGCAGCGGCAAACGGAGCAAGGCGGAGTTTGCCGATGGCTTCGACGGCGCGCGTACCACCATCGGCAAGCCTGCGCTTGCCGCTGCCACACATGGCGCTCCGTGCTGGAAAACAGGCCTTGCCGCGAAATTCGCACAGACACTCGTGCGACGGTGCGGATCTGTAAATAAGACTATTGTGATCCTATCTCAGGTATCGTTCATAGTCTCTGTTATCCGATGGATGTGAGGTGTCAGAGATGGAGCCAACCCTTCTGAATGCAGAGCGGTCTGAGGCGTTCGCCCGGCGGCTGCTCGACATCTTGAACGACGGCGCTCTTGCCGTGATGATCTCTCTGGGGCACCGCACAGGACTCTTCGACACTCTGCGCGACCTGCCTCCTTCGACCAGCGAGGAAATCGCGGACGCCGCCGGTCTGAACGAGCGATACGTTCGCGAATGGCTCGGCGCCATGCTCGCCGGCAGGATCATCGAGTGCGACGAGGACGGGGCGCGTTTCTCGCTGCCGCCGGAACGTGCAGCGTCACTGACGAGGCAAGCAACGCCCGATAACATCGCGGTCTTCGCGCAGTATATCCCGCTGCTGGGCACTGTCGAGGACGAGATTCTCGAATGCTTCCGCAGGGGAGGCGGCCTGTCGTACGCACGGTACAAGCGCTTCAATGAGGTGATGGCCGAAGACAGCGGGCAAACGATCGTGGCGGTGCTGATCGACCGCATCCTGCCTCTGGTGCCGGGTCTGGTCGACGCGTTGCGATACGGCATCTCCGTCCTCGACGTCGGGTGTGGGAGCGGACGGGCGCTGAACCGGATGGCCCGCGAGTTCCCCCACAGCCGCTTCACAGGGTACGACCTGCTCGAAGAGGCGATCGAAGCGGGCCGGACCGAGGCGGAGAGACGCGGCCTGACCAACGTGACATTTGAGCAGCACGACCTGACCGTGTACGAGTGGCCCGAGCAGTACGACTTCATCACGGCGTTCGACGCCATCCACGATCAGGCCCGGCCCGACCGGGTGCTGGCCGCCATCGCGCAGGCCCTCAAACCCAACGGCGTCTTTCTCATGCAGGACATTGCGGCTTCCAGCCACATGCACGAGAACCGCAATCATCCGGCCGGGCCCCTGCTGTACACGATCTCGTGTCTGCACTGCATGCCGGTTTCGCTGGCGCAGGGCGGCCTCGGGCTCGGCGCCATGTGGGGCCGCCACACCGCCTGCGATATGCTCCGGGCCGCCGGCTTCACCGGCATCCGGATGCGGCAACTGCCCCACGACTTCCAGAACAGCTACTTCATCGCCTCCAAACAACCGCTGGCGAGCCGGAAGAACGTCCGCGCCGCCGCCACGGCCGGCCAATCGCGCGCAGTCGGTGACGAACATCCCTTGAAGGTCGGCACGGTCTGACGGACACGACGACGTCAACAACCTCAGCAAACAGCCAGCGGCCCCTCGGCGGATCTCCCGGCCTGTGTGTGAAAACATCCTGGCAACCGTGTGGCAGCCTCAAGGCGGAGCCTTGGGGATGGCTGACACGATTTCGGTCTGAGTATTGAGAGGCAGTGGTGCTCTCCGCCATCCCCAAGTCCTGCGGACTTGAGGCTGCCACCCAGACGCTTCAACGACTCATCGGTGGCGATGCCCGAAAACGTGCACGGACACCTCCCGGCGGGTGCACTTGGTGTTTGTAGGTAGACCTTCACGGGGGGTTGCAGTCGACCTTGTCATTCCGACCGGAGCGCAGCGTTGTGGAGGAATCTGGCGGCGAAGGGGCTATTGCCTTATCCTCGGCCAGATTTCCCCGTGCGGGCTTCGCCCCATTCGACTTCGCTCAGAGCCTGCCCTGAACGCAGTTGAAGGGGCAAGCTCTTGGTCGGAATGACATCCGTCACGCTCTCCGACATGACAAAACCCGCTTCCTGGCCTCGGCAGGAACCTACCTACAGACATGCAGTGCCCCCCCTGGCTCGGCGTGCCATCGGACCATTGCCAAGGCAGCAAAGGCTGGTATGATGAGCGGTCTTGCACTGGATGGCACAAAGTTTCTGGAGTCGCGGCGATGCTGGTATATGGACTCATGGCAGTTGGATTCGTCTTCGTGATCAAGGGGGCCGACCTGTTTGTCAGCGGGGCCTCGGCGCTGGCCCGGCGTCTGCACGTCTCGGACCTGGCCATCGGTCTGACGGTGGTGGCGTTCGGGACCTCCCTGCCGGAGCTGGCCGTCAACGTGACCGCCAGCATCCGGGGCGACGCCGGCATCACCATCGGCAACATCCTGGGCAGCAACATCGCCAACATCCTGCTGATCCTCGGCGTCGCCGGCGTAATCTTGCCGCTGGCGGTGACGAAGGGCACCGTCTGGAAGGAGATCCCGCTGAGTCTGCTGGCCGCCCTGCTGGTCGGCATCCTGGCCAACGACCTGATCATCGACGGGGCCGGCCCCTCGCGTCTGACGCGCATCGACGGTCTCGTGCTGCTGTGCTTCTTCGTTATCTTCTTGTACTACACCGCCGGTATCGCCCGGGTGGAGGGCATTCCCGCAGGGCCGCGCCAGGACGTGCAGGCCGCGTGGAAGACGGTGGTGTTGATGGTCGCGGGATTCATCGGATTGCTCCTCGGCAGCATGTGGGTGGTCGAAGGGGCGGTGAAGCTGGCCACGGCGCTGGGCGTGCAACAGACGGTGATCGGCCTGACCATCGTTGCAGTCGGGACCTCGCTGCCGGAGCTGGCCACCTCGGCCGCAGCCGCCTACCGAAAGAACCCCGAGATCGCCATCGGCAACGTCGTCGGCTCCAACATCTTCAACATCTTCTTCATCCTCGGCGTCAGTTCGCTGATCCGCCCCATTCCTTTCGAGCCCAGGGCAAACGTGGACATCGGCGCCGCGATCGTCGCCAGTGGACTGTTGTTTGCGTGCATGTTCACCAGCAAGGAGCATATTCTCGACCGGCGGGAAGCTGCACTCTTCCTGGTCCTGTACACGATCTATGTCACAGCGACGGTCGTCTGGCTGAACTAGCGCATAGGCTCTCTAACGGATGCAGAAAGATCGAAGAGGCACAGCCCCATGTTGAACAACATGCTGTTGGCGTTCATTCCGGTTTTCGTCGCGGTCGACGCGATCGGCACGCTGCCGATTCTAACGTCACTGACCCAAGGTCTCGACCCCAGACAGAAGCACCGCATCATCCTCCAGTCGATGCTCACAGCGCTATGCCTGTCCGTCGCGTTCATCCTTGTGGGCAAGCTCGTCTTTCGGGCGTTGGGGATCACGATGGGCGACTTCATGATCGCCGGCGGCGTGATCCTCTTCTGCCTGGCCATCATCGACATCGTCAACCCGGTCAAACGACGACGGATGCCCGACAGCGACTTCGGCGTCGTCCCCCTGGGCACGCCGCTGCTGGCCGGTCCGGCGGTGCTGACCACGTCCATGCTGGCGGTCTCGGAGTACGGCCTGCTGCCCACCCTGATCTCGGTCGTCGCCAACATCCTGCTGGCCGGACTGCTCTTTCGGTCCTCCCTGGTCGCGATCAAGCTGCTGGGCGAATCCGGCGCCAAGGCCATGTCGAAGGTCTCCAACCTGCTCCTGGCGGCCATCGCGGTCATGCTCATCCGCAAAGGCCTGGCGTCGTTCTACGCACCCGCCTGAGAGATCGGTCCTGCCATGCTGCCATATTGGCATCTGAGGGCCGGGATCGAGAATAACGTAAGCAATTTATATAGAATCACTTACAGCAAGACAGCGATTCCGGCACATGGTTTGCACCGTACCTCGACTGGGGACGGATGTCCCCAATCGGAACGAATGATTCGAGTGAGGTCTGGAAATGAAATTCGACAAATTCACGCTGAAAGCTCAGGAGGCCCTGGCCACCGCCCAGCAGATCGCGATAGCCCGGTCTCATACGATTCTTTCGCCGCTGCACCTGCTCAGCGCGGTGCTCAGTGACGACGAGAGCATTGCGGTGACGATCCTCAAGAAGATCGGGGTCAACGTCGGCCGCGTGCGTCAGATGACCGACAGCGAGCTGGGCCGACTTGCCCAGGGAACCACTCCCGGTCAGTTGATGCCCGATCCGGCGCTGAATCAGGTCGTGTTCGACGCCCAGAACCGGGCCGACACGATGGGCGACGAGTACCTCAGCGTCGAGCACCTGTTTCTCTCGCTGGCCGCGGTCAACAGCGACGCCAAGGAGATCCTCAGCGTCAACTCCGTCACCCCGGAGTTGGTCCAGAACGCCCTCAAGGACATTCGCGGCGGCGCCACCGTCAGCGATCAGAACCCCGAGGAGAAGTACAAGGCCCTGGAACGCTACGGCATCGACCTGCTCGAAATGGCCCGCAAGGGCAAGCTCGACCCGGTAATCGGACGCGACGAGGAGGTCCGACGGTGCATGCAGGTGCTCAACCGCCGCACCAAGAACAACCCTGTCCTGATCGGCGAGCCGGGCGTCGGCAAGACCGCCATCGTCGAAGGGCTGGCCCAGCGGATTGTCGCCGGCGACGTCCCTTCTGGGCTCAAGGACAAGCGCGTCATTGCCCTGGACATGGGAGCGCTGATCGCCGGCACGAAGTTCCGAGGCGAATTCGAGGACCGCTTCAAGGCCGTGCTCAAGGAGGTGATCGCAGCCGAGGGCCAGATCATCCTGTTCATCGACGAGCTGCACACCGTCGTCGGGGCCGGCAAGGCCGAGGGCGCCGTCGATGCCGGCAACCTGCTGAAGCCCTCGCTGGCCCGAGGCGAGCTGCGATGTATCGGCGCCACGACTCTGGACGAGTACCGCAAGTACATCGAGAAGGACGCGGCACTGGAGCGTCGCTTCCAGCCGATCGTGGTCGATCCGCCGAGCGTCGAAGAGACGATCGCGATCCTGCGCGGGCTCAAGGCGCGTTATGACGCCCATCACGGCGTGCGCATTACCGACTCGGCGCTGGTCGCGGCCGCGACGCTTTCCAACCGCTACATCACCGACCGCTGGCTGCCTGACAAGGCCATCGACCTGATCGACGAGGCGGCCTCGAAGCTGCGGATCGAAAACGACTCGCTTCCGGCCGAGATGGACGACATCCGCCGCAAGATCGTGCAACTCCAGATCGAGCGAGAGGCGCTCAAGAAGGAGAGCGACCCCGCCAGCAAGGAGCGGCTCAAGACCACGGAGAGACAGCTTGCCGAACTGGAGCAGCAGGACAAAGAGCTGACCGCGCAGTGGGAAAGCGAGCGAGGCGGCATCGACCAGATCAAGCAGCTCAAGCAGCAGATCGAACGGGCGCAGACGGAGTTCGAGGACGCACAGCGAAGAGGCGAGCTGGAACGGGCCGCCCGCCTGAAATACGAGACTATCGCTAACCTCAAGAAGGACCTGGACGCCAGGGAAGAGAACCTCGCCCGATCGGAGAAGACCCACAAGATGCTCCAGGACGAGGTCACCGAGGAGCACATCGCACAGGTCGTCGCGAAGTGGACCGGCATCCCGGTCTCGCGGCTGTTGACGGGCGAGCGGGAACGTCTGATCAAGATGGAAGAGCAGATCCGCGAACGGGTCGTCGGGCAGGATGAGGCCATCTCGGCGCTGTGCAACGCGGTGCGCCGCAGCCGCTCGGGGCTTTCGGACCCGAACCGGCCGATCGGCACGTTTCTGTTCCTCGGGCCCACCGGCGTCGGCAAGACCGAGCTGAGCAAGGCGCTGGCGCACTTCCTGTTCAACGACGCCAACGCGATGGTGCGGATCGATATGAGCGAGTTCATGGAACCTCACTCGGTGGCCCGTCTGATCGGCGCCCCTCCCGGCTACGTGGGATACGAGGAAGGCGGACGACTGACCGAAGCGGTGCGGCGGAAGCCCTATTCCGTGATCCTGCTCGACGAAATCGAAAAGGCCCATCCGGACGTGTTCAACGTCCTGCTCCAGGTGTTCGACGACGGCCGGCTGACCGACGGCAAGGGTCGCACGGTCGATTTCAAGAACACGGTCATCATCATGACCAGCAACATCGCCAGCCAGCAGATCCAGCAGCTTTCCGAAGAGAAAGGCGCCGACTGGGAGATTGAGGCCCACGTCAAGGACGCGCTCAAACAGGTCTTCAAGCCCGAGTTCCTCAACCGGATCGACGAGGTCATCGTCTTCCACATGCTCGCGCGCGAGCACCTGCGAGCGATCGTCGATATTCAGCTCGGCTATCTGGCCGACCGGCTCAAAGACCGCAAGATCGCATTGGAGTTCACCGACAAGGCTCGGGACCGCGTGATGGACGAAGGGTACGACCCGACCTTCGGCGCCCGGCCGCTCAAGCGAACGATCCAGCAGAGATTGGAGAACCCGCTGGCTACGGAGCTGCTGGCGGGCACGTTCGGCGATGGGGACACCATCCGCGTGGACGCCGACGCCCACGGCTTCACCTTCGAGAAGGCCACCAGGTCCTGAGATCGGGCGACGGGGATGCACAGCCTCGTTTCTGCACAGGTGAGAGTCGGACGAGCCGATGATCAGCGATTGTCGCGCCCGTCCAATTCACGATCGAGCCGGCGAGGATCTCTGGCACAGTGGAACAGACCAAAGACAATCACCTGTTCGCCTTCGATCCGGAAGTAGATCGCATACGGAAACCGACGCAGCAGGCATCGTCGGAACTGCCCATGTACCTGCTGGTATGCCATCGGATTGCGCACCAGGTGGGCAGAACAGGCGTAGAAGACGCGAAGGAACTCCTCCCCGAGCCCCACAGCCTTCTGCTCGTACCAGAGCCAGCCGTTCAGGGCATCGGTCTCGACTGGTGGCAGGAACCGAAGAACATAGGTCATCTGCTCGTCTCTATTCTCTGGCGCAATTCCTCCAGCGTGAGCAGCGAACCCGGGGCTTTCTCGTACGCCGTCAGCCTCCTGTCCAATTCGGCCTGGTGGCTCTGGGGCACAGGAACACTGGATGGCTCGGAGGCAATGCTGTCCCAGAGGTCCTCCAGCAGCAGAATCCTCTCGGCCACACTCAAGCGTGCAATCTCCGGAATCTCATCCAGCCGCATATGTGTGCTCCTGTAGAACCCATCGGCGTCATTCAACTCTCTGGACACATCATACCCGTTGGAGGTCCCTGTGCCAAGTCGTGAGATGACACGACGGAGAAGGATGCGCAGGCCGAGAACCCCGCACACACGCCGCAGGATCAGGTGTGGGCCAGCGCGATCAGGTGTTCGGCGACCTTGTCGAGAGGAACGATGCGCTCGGCGCCGCCTCGGGCGATGGCCTCTTTGGGCATGCCGAAGACGACACACGACTGCTCATCCTGCGCGATCGTGTGCGCGCCGGCCTGCCGCATGTTCAGCAGCCCGGTCGCTCCATCGTCGCCCATCCCGGTCAGAATGGCTCCGATCGCGTTGGCGCCGGCGAACTTGGCCACAGAGTTGAACAGGACCTCGACGCTGGGCTTCTGCCGGCAGACGGGCGGACCGTCCCGGAGCGCCACGTAGTAATTGGCGCCCGAGCGTTGGAGGATCATGTGCAGTCCGCCGGGGGCGATCAGCACGCGGCCGGGCACGACGTGGTCGCCGTCGTCGGCCTCCTTGACGCTCATCGCGCACTCCGTGTCGAGACGCTGGGCGAACGAGGTGGTGAAATGGGCCGGCATGTGCTGGACGATCACCGTCCCCGGCGCGTTGGCCGGCAGCATGGACAACACACGAGTCAAGGCCTGCACCCCACCGGTGGACGCGCCGATGGCGAAGATCTTGTTTGTGGTCTCGGCCATGCTGAGCCGCGGGGCGGAAGCGACGCTTCGCACCGCCGCATCGGGCCGGGAAGCGATGCGCGCGGTGGAGGCCGCCTTGATCTTCTCGACCAGCACGTCGCACATGTTGCCCACGCTGTAGGACCCGCTGGGCTTGCACATCACCTCGACGGCGCCGGCGTCCAACGCCTCCATGGCGGTCTTACCGCCCTGCGGCGTCAATGAACTGAGCACGATGACGGGCATCGGATGGTGCTTCATCAGCTTCCGAAGGAACGTGATGCCGTCCATGCGCGGCATCTCGACGTCGAGCGTCAAAACGTCCGGATTCAACGCGAGAATCTTGTCGCGAGCGATGTAGGGGTCCGGGGCGGTCCCGACGATTTCGATGCCGGGATGCCGTCCCAGTTCCTGTGTGAGGATCTTGCGCACGATCGCCGAATCGTCGACCACCAGGACACGTATGCATTTGTTCATCGTCAACGTCATTTCTACATCCTCGTCCACTCATTCCATCATCCTGCGTAACAGCAGCCCTTCATCTATGGGGCGTCAGCGCAGGTACTTCTCCAGCCCGATCGATCGCACCGTCACGGTCCCGTCGGCCATGTCCATGTACAGACTGCGGGCGGCGTTGCCTCCCACGTCCTCGGCGTTGATGAACATGCCGTTGCTCCAGAGAATCTTGCGGATGGCCAGATAGTTGCGCTTGCCGATGTCGAACCCCTGCGGGCCCGTCGCCATCGCCGCTCCGCCGGCCAGTCGAACGTGCATCCGCTTCTTGTTGGCGCCCATCGTGGTCATCTTGTTCAACAGCAGCGCCATGCCGGTGTCGGCGAACATCAGCGGCTTGCTGCGGGCCCGCTCCTCATCCATCTTCGAGGAAGGCAGTTGGTAGTGCAGCATCCCGCCGATGTGGGTGACCGGGTCGTACAGACAGACCCCGATGCACGAACCGAGGGAGTAGGTCACCAGCACGTCGGAGGGGTCGCTGGAGACCTTCGCGTCCGAGATATCGACCACAATTCGCGTCTTGACCATGCCCGCCCCCTACGATTTGAGATAAATGGTTGGCTGCACGTACTTGAACGCGTGCTCGATTCCCGTCAGCGATTCGGAGTGGCCCGTGAAGAGGACGCCACCGGAGCCCAGCAAATCATAGAATCGATGGATCAGGCGTGCCTGCGTTGGTTTATCGAAGTAGATCATCACGTTGCGGCAGAAGATGAAGTCCAGCGGCCCCTTGACCGGCCAGTCCTTCATCAGATTCAGATAGCGGAAGATCACCAGCTCTCTCAGGGCCGGCCCGACTTCGTAGCGTTCTTTGTCTCCTTCGCGGTGCGCGATAAGATACTTGCTCCGCAGCGGCAGCGGAATCGGCTCAATCCGCTCGCGGTCGTAGATGCCGGCTTGGGCCCGTTCGAGAATCTGCGTGGACACGTCGGTGGCCAGCAGCTTGACGTCCCAGCGGCCCTTGCCGCCGAGCGCTTCGAGCAACGTCAGGGCGACGGAATAGGGTTCCTCGCCGGAGGAGCAACCTGCGCTCCAGCCGCGAATCCGGTATTGGCCCCGGCTCTGTCGGGCCTTCATCAGACGCGGCAGCAACTGGCTGCGCATGTACTCGAAGTGCCGCTCTTCGCGGAAGAACTTCGTCAGGTTCGTACTGAGCGAGTCGACCAGGATCGAGAACTCCTTGCCCGTCGGGTCCTCCAACACGTGCTTGATGTACTGTGAGAACGAGGTGAACCGACCCCTGTGGAGCCGCTTGGCCAGCCGCGACCGAACCAGCTCTTTCTTGCCGTCGTGAAGGTTGATGCCACAGTGCTCGTAGACGAGGTCGCTGATCTGGCGGAATTCGTCTTCGCCCAGCACAATGTCCTGCAATACTGACATGGTCATCGGAGAAGCCCCCCCTGCCCAGGTTTCATTACTGTGCCTGGGCCAGTGCCACAAGTCCTGGAATATCGAGAATCAGACATACCTTTCCATCCCCCATGATCGCTCCGCCGGAAACCCCTGGGACGCGTCCCAGAGCATCTCCCAGACTCTTGATCACCACCTGTTGCTGCGCGAGCAGGTCGTCCACGAGCAGGCAGCACTTCTTGCCGTCCTCTTCCACGACGACCACCAGGGCCTTGGTGGGATCTTCCTCGGTCGGGACCGCGCCGAGGAGGCGATACAGACGGACCAGCGGGATCAGTTCGCCGCGTTCGAGAATCATCTCGCCCCGGCCCTGCACGGAAGAGATCTGCCGGCTCGTGGGCCGCAGACTGCGCACGATCGCGTTGATCGGAATGATGTAGCGCTGGTCGCCGATGGAAACGACCTGCCCGTCGATGACCGCCAGGGTCAGGGGCAGGCGAATGGTGAACGTCGTGCCCTTGCCGCGGACCGAGCTGATTTCGATCTTGCCGCGCAGAGATTCGATGTTTTTCTTCACGACATCCATGCCGACGCCTCGTCCCGAGACGCTCGTGATCTTCTCGGCGGTCGAGAGCCCGGGATGGAAGATGAGCTTGAAGATTTCTTCGTCGGAAAGCTCTTGGCCCGGCTCCACGACGCCGGTATCGACGGCCTTCTTGAGAATGCGATCCTTGTCCAGTCCTTTTCCATCGTCTTCGATTTCGATGACGATGTTGCCGGCCTGATGGAAGGCCCGCAGTTCGACGTGCCCGGTGGCGTTCTTGCCGGCTTTCACGCGATCGGCGCTCGGCTCAACGCCGTGATCGAGCGAATTGCGCACCATGTGGATCAGCGGATCGGCGATCTTGTCGACGACCGTGCGGTCCAGTTCCGTCTCCTCGCCGACGGTGACGAAGTCCACCTGCTTGTCCGCCTTGCGGGACAGGTCGCGGGCCAGGCGGCTCATCTTCTGGAAGACGCCCTGGACCGGCACCATGCGCATGGACATCGAGAGTTCCTGAAGCTCTCGTACGATCTTGCCCTGGTGGGCGACCTTGCGTGCGAGATCGTGCGTCGAGGAGGTTCGCGTGTGGATCTCCTCGGCGACCATCAGTTGCGCGATCACCAGCTCGCCCGTCATGTTGATCAGATTGTCGAGGCGGGTGATGCTGACCTTGATCTTGTCGTCGGTCGTGGCGTGTGCGGCCGCACCGCTCGACGCGGCCTTCTTCGCCTCGGCCTTGTCCTCCAGGATGGCATCGAGCTTCTCGTCGTCGGCCTTCGTCTGCACAGGACGAACCGGCGCGGCGGGCGTCTTGCCTTCGGCGGCCGCCTTCAGGGTCTCAAGCAGCGGCGGAAGCTGGTCCTGCCTGGCGACCGGCCCGCCCGATTCCACCGCCTCTTTCAGACACGTCATCATCCGCTTGAGCATGTCCACAGAAGCAAACACCACGTCGCTGTTCGCGCCCGCCAGAATCAGCTTGCCCTTGCGCGCCAGATCCAGCAGATTCTCGGCCGAGTGGGCCAGCGACCCGATCTCGGTCAGATTCAGAAAGCCCGCCATCCCTTTGATGGTGTGGAAGCCGCGGAAGATCTTATTGATGAGTTCCTCGTTGTCCGGATGATTCTCCAGTTCGAGAAGGGCTGATTCGGCGGTCTCGATGTGCTCGGTCGCCTCCGTGATGAAATCCACAACCAGGGGCGCATCGTCCGCGGAAATCGTCGTCACCTCCGGGACGGCCGGAGTCTCCGCGGCCGGTTCCGGGGAAGCCGTCTCCTTGCTCTGGGGCGTCGGCTGCTCGGACGGCGCAGCGGCAGAAGACTCCACTGCGGTGCCCGAATCCGCGCTGTCGAGCTGACGAGCCAGACCCTGGAGACTGCAGATGGCCTGGGCGATCGCGTTCAGAGCCTGCGAGGTGTCCTTCACCTCCTGCCCGAGAACCTGCTGAAGCGTTTGGGTAGCCTCGGCCGTTGCGCCTTCCATTTGAGTCCGCAGCGGGTCGGACCCTCGATCCAGTTCATGGACGGTCCGGTCGATCCGGCTGAGAATCTCCTCCAACTGCCGGGCGTCGGACAAGTCCGAAGGCCCGAGCATGTTCACGCAGCAGGCGGCCTGTTCAACGAGTTGGATCAGCGTGTCATTCTGGTTCATCGCCATCTCTTTCGCTGCTTCACAGAGTCTTTCCTACTTCAAAATGCGCCGGCTACACGAGCACCGGGACGGCCTGAGGGGGTTTGCCTTTCCAGGAAAGGGATTGATCCGCCTCCAGCACGCGCAACAGGATGTCGAACACGGTGATGATGCCCTGGACTTTCGACTGGGCATCGACCACGGGCAGGCAACGTCCGCCGTATCGACACATACTCTCGATGATGGTCGCCAACGCGGTCTCCGGCCTGACCGTTCGAACCGGGCGACTCATGATCCACTTGACCTTGATGCCGAGCGTCGCATCGTCTTCCGGGCGGCGCCACTTGGCGAACGCCGGACGCAGATACGGACTGACCGCGCTCTGAATGCTCGAATTGGACAGGAGCCCTTCCAGCGCACCGTCGCGGCCGACGAGCACGTATCCGACGCTGTGCTGCTGCATCAGGCCGATCACGTCCTGAACAGTCGTCTCGGGATCGCACCAGATCACCTCCGGCGTCATGATCTGGCTGGCCGGCTTGTTGAGCAGATCGGTCAGCACCGAGATGTCAGGCCCCACCGTGTAGTCGGCCAGGACCTGATCGAGCAGCGAGCCGCTCTGCGGCGCCGGCTCTGGGGCCACGCGCGGCCTGGGTGCAACCTTGGGCATCGCCGGCGGCACAGAGGGACCCACCACGGCCTCGACGACGGATTGAATGTCTTCGGGAATCGCCGCCCGAACCACCTCGCTGGACGTCGGGGCGGAGACCTTCGTCTCCACCGGGGTCTCCGTTCGCGCCTCGCTCGCGTCGACGGTTGCGGGAGGTACAGAGGAACCGGACTGGGCCGGCGTCTGCGGGTTCTGCGTCGCGGCGACGGGCGTTGAAACAACCGGAGGGACGGCCTCCTGGGCCGGAGCCTTGGAATCATCTTGTGCCGGTGACACAGGAGGCGCTGCGGCCCCCGGGGCAGAAGAAGTGTCCTGCGCCGGCGCCGTCGGCGCTGCAGCCGGGGCCTCAGCGCTGCTCGCCTCGCCGTCGCCCGAAGCGTGGATCACACGAGCCGGAAACACCGCGGCACAACAGAAACTCGGATAGGACGCAACGGTCATCTCATAGACCGCGAAATGCACCTGTTCCTCATCGGTCAGGCTGATCTGCGTCGAGTCTTCCCAGGGTTTGCCGATGAACGTGGTGGTCTTGAGGAAGTGCTCGTGTCCCTCGCACTCTTCGCGAAAGGCGCGGTCCCACGAACCGACGAGCAGATTGCCCACCTCGCGAGCGGCATCGGTCAGGTTGTCCGCGTCTTCGGCTGTGCCTCGCTTGACCACGTCGAGAATCTTGTTCTGGGGCAGCATCACGATGACGCCGGACAGCACGAACAGACCGCCCTGGTCGAAGAACAACTGGAAGACCCCGTCCAGCGCGCCGGACGCCTGGACCAGATGAACCGCCGTCAGTTTCTTGAAAAGCTTGCGCACGTCCCCGACGGTCCCGGCGCCAGCCTGCTGGCGCTTGCACTGCACGTCCGCGTCGAACATCGCACCGATGTCCTCGCAGAAGGCGTTGAACGCGCTGTCCGACAGGTCGGTCAGACGCGATTCTATGTCGGTTGCTGTGGCTGCCATCGTTTGTCCTTCTCTTCGCCCTGCCGTAACACCGCAGAGCGCTGCGCCGCCGGTCCCGTCGGTCGCAGGGACCCGATCGGACGCCTGTCGTCCTCGTTATGCCTGGCTCTCCCGGTACAACAGGGAGAACTGCACACTGTGCTCCTCTTCGAGGTTCACCATGACCGAGATCTTGCTGGCCCGTTCGCCCAGACTGTTGCGAAGCTCTCGCCCGCGAACCACCGACGGAATGGACACTTCCATCGTCCCGACCTCCTCCTGAATGCGGGCCTTCAAGGCGCCCATCACCATGTTGGCGACTTCTCCGATCGCGTCGCTCATGTCATTGTCGCTCATGGGCTCGTCCGGATCGGCACCCAGCATGTTGGCCCCGATCGTTCGCGCGCAGCGGCAGCCGCAACAGATGGCCAGGCAACCCTCCAGATCGCCCTTGAAGGTGATCGTCCCCAGCAGGGTTTCGTTTTCGAGACCCGGTCCCTCCTGCTCGTCGGCGACCTCTTCAAGGGCCATGAACGCCATCGTTTCAAACACTTCCTTCGCACTGTCCAGCAGGCTATCCCTGAGAGACATCGTGGTAATCATTTCTGCGCCTCCGCAATTGACAGACAGTTTCGGCTCATAGCAGCACCTCCAGGTGTTTCTCCCAGGTCCCCTGCGACAGGCCGGACCTGCGCGATCGATCCGCGTTTCAGTTGAGCAGCGGGGTCAGCTTCTCCTGGAACTTCTCCGGGGTGAACGGTTTGGTGATGTAGCCGTCGGCGCCGTCATGCATGACCTGGTCAATCAGGTCCTGGGCGCTTTCCGTCGAGACCATGACGATCTTCGTATTGCTGCACGTGGGCAGTTCGCGGGCCTTCTTGACCAGCTCGGTCCCGTTCATTTCGGGCATGTTGATGTCGCAGAGAATCACATCCACCGGCCCGCCCTGGAGCTTCTGGAGGGCTTCGACGCCACTTCCGGCCTCTTCGGTCCGATCGAATTCCAGACCGGACATCCGGACGGTGCGCATGATAATCTTCCGCATCGTCGCCGAATCATCGACGATCATCAGTGACTTTCCCATAGTCTGTCCTCACTTTCCGACCCCATACGAGTCCCACGGCCCCCTGCCACAGAGAACCCCGTCCGCGCTCGCGCAAGCACGGCGACGGACACGCCCATCGGAGCGTATCGCCGGACTGAACCGTAGCTGAATCGGCGCATCAAGGGCGCGTCTCAATCAGCTTTTGGCTATTTTCCGCATTTTGCCCGTCCGCATCGCGGGTATTCCATCGGGCGCGTTTCGCTTCTCGGACGTTGGAGCGTCCTTGGCGATCTGTGGGGAGCCGAGTCGGATGACAGGAAGTGCCGAGGGACAGACGATCCCCTCGCGTCGGCGTGAAGGACCGACCCGCCGGTCCTATATGATTTCGGCGGCCGTATCGGGGACCCACGCCCGGCTGCCGTCGGACAGCTCGATGTGGAACCAGCCGGGACGTCGATCGAGCAGTTCGAATTCCGTTCCGGCGTGCAGCGGCTCTTTGAAGCTCGGCGCGTAATTCGGGCCGTCCCCTTGCCGGGCGACGATCTCCGATGCGGTGATGACTCCGCCCAGACGCATGGATCGCTCGCGGGTCTCCACCACGACCGAGATCAGGAAACACAGGCACAGCAGTCCGCCCAGCACAGCCATCGTGGAGGCTACCGGACCACGCCCGCGCCAGACCATCACGATCGCGCCGATGCACAGGCCCGCGAAGAACAAGCAGGCGAGGAACAGCCGGGTCCCGAGCGAGAAGTCATAGTGCCAGAAGAACAGGGTCTGGAGCACGCGCTTCTCCGTCTGTACGCCGACCTTGTCGAGCCTCTGGCTTCGCGCGAAAGCGAGGTTGTTGCGGACGTTCACGTCGGCGCTGTCGAGCCGCAGCGCGCGCCGGTAGTTCAGGATCGCTCGTCCGATATCCTCGGTCAGGAAGTAGGCGTTGCCGAGGTTGTAGTAGAGCCGGGCATTGTGGACGCCCTGATCGATGATCTTCTCATATAAGAGGATAGCCCGCCGGTAAAGCTCCGTCGCTTTGTCGGGCGTCTTGGCCGCGGCGTTGGCCTGCTGGAACGCCGTATTCGCCTCGTTCAGCAACGCGTGGAGCTGATCGCCCGAAGGGGGCTCGCTGTGGGTCTCATAGGTCCTGTCCGTCCCATCGGTCGTATAGGACCTGTCCGACCCATAGGACTTGTTCGCGCCGGCCAACACCAGCGCTATGAGCAACAGGATGTGCGCCGCATGGGCCTTCATCGCTTCGAGTTCTCTTCAATCCGTTGCACCAGTTCAATCGCCTCCTCGATCTGGGCGGCATCGACCTGCGCATGGATGGACGCATATCGAGCCGCCTCCGATTCGGAGACCTTGGCCTTAAGCCGGTCGGCCAGATCGACGTCCCCGGTGGCCGTCAGCACGATGCCGCGACAGTCATCGGCGGTCAGCGAGCCGGCGGTGCGGTCGAATCGGTCCCCGACATATCCTCTCAAAGCGGCGATCAGCAGATCGTGTCGCTCCTTTGCCTCGGCCGCCGCCACGGCACGAAGCCGTCGCACCGCCGCCGAACACGCCCCACGGCGGCGCTTCCGCGCCACCGCCTCGGGACTGGTTCGCGTCGCCAGGCGAAACGCCACGCTGCCGAGCAGGGCAATCAGCGGAGCGCCCCACAGCACGGCGTAGCCCGGGCTGACCAGCGCCGCCAGAGGCGAGAACGCCTGATTGACCAGAACCTCCGGACCGTAGTAGTTGGCGCTGAATCCCTCCCGCAGGGCCTGGACCTGTCGCCCAACCGCCGCAGCACCGAGCCCCTCGACGTCGGCGCCCGTCAGCACCTTGGCCGCGGCGACCTCCAGCGGAATAGGTTTGGTCCTGGCGACGACATAATCCCCGGCGTCTGGATCGAAATACGCCAGCGGGATAGCCGGAATCTCCGTCACCCGGTCGTGGCCGGCTCGCAGCGTCTGCGTGAAGACCTTCTGGCCGTCCTCAAGGAGAGGCGACGCCTTCTCGCTGGGGATCTTGAAGTTGTCCGCCAGATCGGGCACGCCTTCCAGGTCAGGCCACTGGACCGGCTTGAGATACGGATCGCCGCCGATGCGGACCGTCAGCGTGATCGGATCGCCCACGCTGACGCGGGTCGGCGTCGCGGACGCATCGATCGTGTAGCGGCCCACCAGACCGTAGAAGCCTTTGGGCCGGCCCGTCTCGGGCAGGGGCAGCACGTTCAGCGGGATCGCGTCGGACTGAACCGCAAACCGCTCGTAGTTCATCCGGTCGGGGTTCAGGAAGTCGCCCGTGCGGACGCGGCCGGTCGCCATGCTCGTCGAGACCGTCAGCGGTTCGAGCGTCACCGCTCCGGGCTTCTTCGGGATCAGGACCTTGCGGAACGAAACGATCGCCGCCTCCATGCCTTCGATCAGCTCGCGATTCTCATAGTAGACGACCGGGACGCCATGAATGGTGGCGCCTGTCTTGGCATAGGCGCCCGCCGCATCCGGCAGGTCCTCGATGAAGAAATCGTCGGACTTGAACACGGGCACGTCGAACGCCCAGTCTCTCACCTGCGCCTTGACGATCCAGCGCACCGTCATCACCACCGGCTGGCCCACGTAGCACTTCGTCTCCGACAGCGTCACTTCCAGGTCCAGGCGATCCGTTGTCCCCGGCGCCGAGACCGTCACCTCAACCGCGTTGGTCGTATAGGTCCGGCCGTCCACGACCACGGTCACGCCGGGAAGGACCATCGTCCCAGGTCTTTCCGCCAGGATGGCGTAGTTCTCCGAATAGCTGATGGTCGCCTGGCCGCTGACGATTACCATCGAGCTGCCGCCGCCGGCCCGCTGAGGATTGAATTGCGCGATGGCGGAGACATCGACCCGGCTGGGCTTACCCCCCGCGACAACCACCGAATAGACAAATGTCTGTCCCGGATAGATCGTCGTGTCGGAGTCGACCTTCGCGTAGACCCGCGTCCGCCCCTGAGCCAACGCCACACCCGCCAAAGCCGACAGCAGCACCATGAAGACCAAGCCCTTCTCAAATGCAAAATGCGAAGAGCAAGAATCAAGAATATGGAATCGCCGCACCGCGGCGATGACCTCCACATCTTTGATATTGGATGTTTGATCTTTCATCTTCATTCTTCGGCTGGTAGCTACCAGTCTTTTTCGACTTTCTGGGTCGCTGCTCTTTGGAGAATCTGGCGTTGTTCTTTCTGTCTCTGCTCTTTGTCGAGGATTTCCTGGGCGGTGGCGTCCGGCACGACCTGCTGTTGCTGCGCCTGCTGCGGTTCCTGGCCCTGGTCCTGTTGCTGTTGGTCCTGCTGCTTCTGCGGTTCGGGCTGATTGGGGTCCTGCTTCTGATCAGCCCCCTGCGGCTGCTGCTCCTGGGGCTGGTTCGGGTCCTGCGCCTGGGGCTGCTGGCCTTGTTGCTGGTCTTGATTCGGCTGTTGGCCTTGCTGGTCCTGTTGTTGCTGCTGTTGTTGCTCTTGCTGCTGCTTCTTGATCTGGTCGAGGATGTCCTTGATCGTCAGCCGGGCCACCTCGATGTTGCGTGCGGCCTTTTCGTTCTGCGGGTCAATGTCCAGTACGCCGCGCCAGTAGGTGATGCTGGTCTCCATGTCCTGGAGCGCCTTGTGCAGATCGGAATCACGCTGCTTGGCGCCTCGCTGGAAGAAGCAATTGCCCAGGTTGTACTTGGCCCTGGCGACCAGCGTCATGTCCTTGCTCTCGGCGGCGACCTCCTGATAGAGATCGATCGCCTCGCCGAGATCGTCCAGGCGATAGTAGCTGTTGGCCTTGTTGAACTTCGGCACGAGCGCCTCCGGCTGCTCGACCTCGGCCTCGTTGTACCTGTTGATCGCCTCGGCGTACTGCCCGTCGGCGTAGAGCCGGTTGCCCTGCCGGACCGCGTCCCGCGCGGACTCGGCCCGCGCCGGCGCGGTCAGCGCCAGTAACGCAACCACAATCAGATCAAGCTGCTTTCCTGCGTTCACTGAGCAACGCCTCGCAAATCAACAGTCCGATGGCAAACGCCACGAAGATCTGGAACTTCTCGTCGTATTTCATCATCGTCATCGACTCCAGCTCGCGCTTGGCCGCCGAGGCGATCAGGTTGTCGTAGATCTGTCCGAGGTCCATCGTCGTGCCCGGCTCGACCGAGAGGTACTTGCCCCCTTCCGTGGCGTAGGCCACCTCGCGCAGCGTGTCGCTGTCGAGCTTCGACCAGACCTCCTGGCCCTGGTATTTCAGAAACGTGCTCTGGCCGTCGGGACCGGTGATCGGGATGCGCGACCCGGTGTTGTCGTCGCCCAGGCCGATGGCGATGATGCGGATACCGTCCTCGGCCGCCTTCTTGGCCGCCTCGACGGGGAAGCTGTCATGGTCCTCGCCGTCGGTGATGAGAATCACGTCCTTGAACTCGCGGCTCTGCTTGTCGAACACCTCGTCGGTCGCCTTGCGGATCGCGTCGCCGAGCATCGTGCCGCCCCGGCTGGTGCTCTCGGTCGAGATGTCCGCCAGCGCCATCCGCACGAACGCATAGTCCTGCGTCAGCGGACACTTGACCGTCGCATTGCCCGCGAACGTCACGATCGCGACGCGGTCGCCCTTGAGCACCTCCAGCAGATCGGAGATGGCAATCTTGGACCGCTCCAGGCGATTGGGCTTGATGTCTTCGGCGAGCATGGACCGGCTCGTGTCGAGCAGGATGGCGACGTCACGCCCCTGCCGCCGGATCTGCTGAGGCTGCGGATTCCACTTCGGCTCGGTCAGCGCCAGCACGATCAGCACGAACGCCAGCACCAGCAGGAGGGCCTTGAACACCTGCCGGCCCAGACTGACGCTGTTGTTGATCTTCGCGAGCATCTCGCAACTGGCCAGCGCCCGCAGCGCCTGGGCCTTGCGCCAGAAACACCACGCATAGACCGGCACCAGCACCGCCGGCACCAGAAACAACAGCCACAACGCTCTATCATTGCCCAGATTCATAAGCCTGCGTCACAGCCTCCTGCAAAACTCGAAGCACGAAACCCGAAATCCGAAACAAATCCAAAGGACCGAAATCACAATGGCAGAAACCCGCCTTCGGCGGAGCGCCCGTTGGAGACAGCGCCTTGGGTTCTGGATTTCGGTCATTCGTGCTTGTTTCGAGCTTCGAAATTCGCATTTCGGATTTCCATGGGGTGATCCTGCCTTCCTCTGGCATCCTCATCCCATATCTATGGTATTTTTCGAAAGATCGTGCAGCCGGCCAGCATCTCCAGCGCGAGCAAGGCCAGCGCCGGCAGCGTCCAGCGCCCGAAACGCTCGGCGTACTGCGTGTACTGCACCGATTTGACCTTCGTCTTCTCGAGGGCATCGATCCGCTTGACGATGTCGCGCAACGATTCGGCGTCGGTGGCCCGGCTGTAGAAGCCTCCGGTCTTCTGCGCGATCGCCTGGAGCAACTCCTCGTCCAGATCGTCCTGCGTCGGCATGCGGAACGTCCCGAGCATCGTCTGAACCGTCGCGAAAGACTGGGCCGATCCGATCCCTATGGTGTAGATCTTGATGCCCCACTTGGCGGCCAGCTCCGCCGCCGCCAGCGGATCGTAGTCGCCCACGTTGTTGCGTCCATCGGTCAGCAGGACGATAGCCTTGCTCTTGATCTCGAAGCCGCCGCGTTCGTCCTCGGGCGATTGGGCATCGCCGAAGCCCAACTGCGCGTTGCGGCGTTGAAGCTCCTCTTCGGCCTTCTTCAGGCGGGCGGCGGCCAGTGCAATCGCGTCCCCGATCGCGGTGCCGTCCTCACTGCGGATGTTGACGATCTCCGTTTTCTTGAGGAACTCCGTCAGGATGTTGTGGGTGAGCACCAGCGGGCAGACCGTGTCGGCATACCGCGCGAAGGTGATCAGCCCGATCAGGTCGCCCGTGCGGCCGCGGAGGCCCTTCTTGTCGCCCTCGACGAAGTCCGCCAGGACGCGCTTGACCACTTCGAGACGGTCGAGCTTCTGGCCGTCGTAGTCCATTTCGGCCGCCATGCTGCCCGAGCGGTCGACCACTGCCTGGATCGCCACCCCTTCGGTCGAGATCTCCGAAAGGACCGTCCCCTTACGCGGCCGGGCCAGCGCCAGGATCAGCAGGGCCAGACACAGCAACCGCACCACCACCAGGACCGGCCGCAGGCGAAGCCGCCAGGAGACCGGGCAGGCGCGCATGTCGATCAGGCTGGGGAACTTCACGGCGGCCGATCGCTTCTTGCGCAGCATCAGGTAGCCCAGCAAGGGCAACGCCAGCAACAACAGAAGAGCCCAGGGCGTATACCACTGCATCTACACCACCCCCGCCGCGGTTGGTTCCGTGGTCTGCACGCGGTCCGTCACATCGATCTTCCGCTCGTCCGACCGGGTCCGCTCGATGAAGTCCTTGACCAGATCGAACGAGCGCTGAATCTGTTCCGTCGTCGGCGTGTGTTTGGCGAACTTCACCAGGTCGCAATGCGTCAGAAACTCGCCCAGCACGTTCTTGTCGGGACTCCGCAAGACGTCGGTCCGCCGCAGCTCGTCCAGGAACTCCTCGGTCGTTCGCTCGGGCGCGTGCAGGTCGAAGCGGTCCTCGATGTAGTATCTCAGAATGCCGCTGATCCGTTCGTAGAACTCCTTGATCCGGCCGGCCTCCACGAGTTTCTCGGCTACCAGGGCACGCAACCGCGCGTAGGCAATCTCATGGGCCGGCTGGAAGATGCGCTGCACCTGGAGCCTGCCGGCCCGACGCAGCAGGAACCACGCCACGGCGCCCGCCGCCGCCAGAGCGACGCCGGCGCCGACCAGCAGCCGGACCCACCAGGTCGCCGCCTTCCTCGGCATCGCCACAACGCCCTCGATATCTTCGATCACCAGGTTGGCCCGGTCTTCGCCCAGCAGGCTGGCGACCTCGACCGCGACAGGCTCGCTGCTCAGCTCGTGTTTGGCGTCAGGCTCGTTGACGTCGTGGAACGTGAAGGTGAACGCCGGGATTTCGTAGTTGCCCGAAAGGAACGGCTCCAGGCGGTATTCATAGGTGGTAACCACGTTGTTCTTTTCGTCGAGCCGCTCGCCGGAGGTGTCCCAACCAACCAGCCCGAAATCCTGGAGCGCTTCGTCGACCTTGGGCATCTGAATCTCGTAGCCCGGCCCCACCGTCGCCTCGAATTGCAGCAGCACGGTCTGGGCGATGCTGATCTTCGTCTTGTCCAGCCGGACGTGCACCGTCACCGGCCCGCGCTCGTAGACCTTGTCCACCTCGAACGCGGTTTTCGCCTCGGTGCGATCCGAGTCGCGCCCGCATCCCGCGACGAGCGTCAGCGCGCCCGCGACAGCGAGCAGAGCAATCCGGATTGTCTTGTGCAAGGCGGTCATTTCTGTGTCGCCGGCTCCTGGGAATCCGTCGGCGGCGCCGGAGCCAGAACCGACGTGTGGACAATCACTTTGTACTTGTCCATCATCTCTTTGATGTAGTCCTGCTGCACCTCCTGCTGCTTGCGGCGCAGCAGCTCTTGCGTCACCTGCTGGCGGACCTCCTCGAACGGCTTCTGTCGCTCGGGATGCTTCTCATTCACGCGGACGATTTCCCAGCCCTTGTCGGTCTGGAACGCCTGGGGAAGCACCGCCGGAGAATCGGCTGCGAAGATGGCCTTGTTGATCTCGTTGGCGTCGCCGATGCCGGGAACGTACGCGCCCCCGAGGACATCCTCAGCGATTGCGCCGCCGGCGCTCTTCGTGGCTTCGTCCTCGGACAGTTCCTTCGCCAATGTCGCGAAATCCTCGCCATCGCCGATGCGCTTGAGAGCGTCCGCCGCCCGATCCTCGTCGGCCAGGCGAATGTGACTGATCTTCGCCTTGGCCGGCTCGACGTATTTGTCCTTGTTGGCTGAGTAGTACGTTTGCAGGTCCGTCTCGGTCAGGTTGATCTTCGAGGCCAGCTTCTCGTCCATCAACTGCTGGCTGAGCACGCCGCGCGTCACGTCCGCCAGCACCTGTCTGGTCTCGGGCTTGTCCGCCAGCCCTTCGTCCAGGGCCTGCCGATACAGGATCTCCTGGGCCAGCCAGCTTTGCAGGAACTGCTGCTTCGCCTGTGGCGCGCGATACTGCTCAAGCAGGCGTTTCTTCTGCTCGCTGAGCTGTTCGGGCGACATGAAGGCCTTGACGGAGGCCAGTTGATTCTCGATGCCGCGTTGAACGATCGCGTCGAGCTGCGCCTCGGTGATCTTCTCCGGCCCGATCTCCGCGACGACCTTGCTCCCGGCGGCATCGGATGGGTTCAGACTGGTTCGATCCATCAGCTCGTAGCGCAGGGCCGCGAAGTTGCCCAGCGATTCGAAGCACTGCTTGACGTGCGTGTTGATCTGGGTGCGGAGTTCGTCGAGCGCGGCGGTCGCTTCGCTGCGATAGTACTGCTCGATGGCCTGGGCAAACTGCCCGGCCTTTTCGAGCGAGACGCCCGCGTGAAAAGACGCCCTGGCTCGCTCGGCCTCCGTCAAAGCGGGCGATGCGGCGTAGTCGCGCCATAACCCCGCCGCCTCCTGATGCAGACCTCTCTGGTCCAGCCGGGTGGCCAGCGCCTTGACCTGGTCGCCCGAGAGCCCTTGCGGCGTCTGCCCGGCCCGCGGCTGTTTGTTCCGCAGCGTCGTCGCCAGATTCGCGACCGCCAGCGCCGTCAGGGCCACCAATAGCAGCACGGTCAGCGTGCCGGCGATCGAACTCTGCGGCCGCTTCGCAGGAAGCGAAAAATCGAGTTTCTCTGCCATCGTCTTGTCTGTCTCCACGTCTCCCGATGTTGGCGCCGGCGCTAATGCCGGCGATGCCGCATGTGAAAGAACTGGATCAGGTCGTTGATGTACGGCTTGTCCGTCGCGATCGGGATCAGGTCGACGTTCGCGGACCGCAGCGTGTTCGTCAGCTCGTTGAATCGGCGCGAGCTGTGCTCGCCGTACCGGGTCCGAAAGCAACGGCTCGACGTATCCACCAGCATGATCTGCCCGGTCTCGGCATCCTGCACCTCGATCAGGCCGACCGCCGGCATGGCCACCTCCACGCGGTCGCGGACGGGCACCGCGATCACATCGTGTCGCTTGTTCAGCAGGCTCAGCGGTTTCTGGAAGCCCGTCTCGATGAAGTCGCTGACCAGGAACACCGTCGCCCGCTTGCGGACCACCTTGGCAATGTAGTCCAGAGCCAGCGGGATATTGGTCCGGCGTTTGGGCATCGTGAAGCCCAGCAACTCGCGAATCAGCCGCAGGATGTGCCGGCTGCCCTTCTTGGGCGGGATGAACAGCTCGATCCGGTCGGTGAAGATCAGCAGCCCCACCTTGTCGTTGTTCTTGGCGGCGGCGAAGGCCAGCACCGCGCAGAACTCGGCGGCCAGCTCGTTCTTGAGCTTGCTGACCGTACCGAACTCGCCCGAGGCGCTCAGGTCCACCGCGAACAGCACCGTCATCTCGCGCTCTTCGACGAACCGCTTGATGAAGGGCCGGCCCGTGCGCGCGGTGACGTTCCAGTCGATCGTGCGGATCTCATCGCCCGGCATGTACTCGCGGACCTCGTCGAACTGCATGCCGCGGCCCTTGAACACACTCTCGTACTGGCCCGCAAAGCTGGCGTCCACCGCCCGCGAGGTGTAGATCTGAATCTGCCGGATTCGTTTAATGAGTTCTTCAGGTAGCATGCAGAAGAAAGCAAAAATCAGATACCAAAATGGCGGAATCGCCGTCTTGCAGCGATGACTTCCTCAATTTTACATTTTCCATTTTGCACTTTGATCTTCCTATGGCACCTCGATACTGTCGAAGATCATCTTGATGACGTCCTCGCTGGTCTTGTCTTCCGCCTCCGCCTCGTAGCTGACGATCACGCGATGCCGCAACACGTCGGGCCCGATACTCTTGACGTCCTGCGGGGTCACGTAGCCGCGCTGCTGGATGAACGCATGGGCCTTGGCCGCCACTGCCAGGTAGATCGTCGCCCGCGGCGAGGCGCCGTAGCTGATGAAATTGCCCAGCTTCAGGCCGTACTTCTGCGGATCGCGCGTCGCGCAGACGATATCGACGATGTAATCCTTGACCTTGTCGTCGATGTAGATCTCGTCGATGATCGAGCGGACCTCGGCGATATCGGACGGCTTGATCACCGGCCGGACGTTCAGCTTCTTGTCCGTCACCGCCATGCGGTCCAGAATCTGACGTTCCTGATTCTTGTCCGGATAGTCGATCTTCAGCTTGAGCATGAACCGGTCCAACTGCGCTTCCGGCAGCGGATACGTCCCCTCCTGCTCGATCGGGTTCTGTGTCGCCAGCACCAGAAACGGCGTCGGCAGCGCGAAGGTCTCCTCTCCGATCGAGACCTGACGCTCCTGCATCGATTCGAGCAGCGCGCTCTGGACCTTGGCCGGGGCGCGGTTGATCTCGTCGGCCAGGATGATGTTGGCGAAGATCGGACCCTTGCGCGTGTAGAACTGCCCGTCGCTCTGGCGGTAGATCTGAGTTCCGATAAGATCGGCGGGCAGCAGGTCGGGAGTGAACTGAATCCGCCGGAACTCCGCGTCGATAGCCTTCGACAGCACCGTCACCGCCAGCGTCTTGGCCAGGCCCGGGACGCCCTCCAGCAGAATGTGCCCATTGGCCAGCAGCCCGATCAGCATCCGTTCGAGCATGTACCGCTGGCCCACGATCACCTTGTCGATCTCGCTCAGCAGCGTCCGCACGAACTCGCTCTTGGCCTGCACCATTTCGCCGATCTGCTTCACATCTGTCGCCATAAAGACTTTCCCCTGTTCGCAAACAACCCTCGGCAAGTCCCCCACAACCTACCCAGCCGGCTCGACTGGTTCTTGTCCATGTGACAAAACCCCGTCAATACGTCGCCGGCGTGCAAAATGTTCATTCATGCGCCAGAAACCGCGATTCTTCAACCCCCTAACATGGCGATTTGTACTGGAGAACAGGGCCGGCCGCGAAACTCGCTCAGACACGACACACTTTTCTCTGCGTTCTTCAATTGACTTGGCCCTGCGATTCCGGTAATAAAGAACGCATACGGAAGGATCGAGATGGGGTCGCCACGGACGCGAGCGGTAACACAACCAGGGAAGAGACCTTCGGGCGGCTGGAGTCCGCAAACCGATATACGACGGAGGGCTCACAGCGCTGATGCCTCAGCCATCCGCCGTTCTCTTCCGGAGCACATGGAGCCAGGGGGATGACGGAGTTCCGTACGGAAACAAGCGGAGGAGCTATGCGAACGAAACAGCCGGCGCAACTGTGGCCCTCCACTTCTGCGTCAGAAAGGCCTGCCTCGCCGACAGGGTCTGCGTGCGGCTTTCATCCGGTCGGCCACCACACGGGGATTCTGCACTGGCTGATCGTCCTGTCGATCGGCGCGCCCTTTCTCTATGTTTGCCTTCGGTGGTGGCTCGTAGGCGTCGTCGCCTTCGCGGTCCTGCTGGCGTTCGGCGTGTCCATCTCCTTGTTCGACGACTACGGACCCGGCAACCACCACTGAGAAGCCAGACAGGCATTGGCGCGCCGCACGGTGGGAACGGCGCCAACACATGAGTCGGTGCGAGGTCCGGCCATTGAAACCCGCGAGGAATCTCTATCTCCTTGACCGGCTGACGGTCTGACCGACCAGATCCGGTGTGCGCGGAGTCCGGCCGGAACGCGGCGAATTGAACGGACAAACCTCGACGCCTCGTGTATCCTAAGCGGGCCCGGACGCGGCCCTTCGATTGCCGGGCCGGCAGCTCAATCATCGAGAACGGAAAGGAGCGATCAGATGAAGAAGGGGTCGATACTGCTGTGTGGGCTGATGGTCGGTCTTGCCACGACGCTTTGGGCCCAGCATGACGAGCAACATTACGTGCCGGACAGCGACCCGTTGGTCCGCCAGAAGCTCCAGAAGTGGCAGGACCTCAAGTTCGGCCTGCTGATGCACTGGGGCGCGTACAGCCAGTGGGGCATCGTCGAGTCGTGGTCCATCTGCTCGGAGGATGAGGGGTGGTGCCGCCGCAACCTGGACGACTACACGGCCTACAAGGCCAAATACGAAGCCCTCAAGACCACCTTCAATCCGACCCAGTTCGACCCGGGCAAGTGGGCCCGGGCCGCTCGCAAGGCCGGCATGAAGTACGTCGTCTTCACTACCAAGCACCACGACGGCTTCTGCATGTTCGACAGCAAGCTGACGGACTACAAAGTGACCGACCCCGGCTGTCCGTTCCATCGCCACGCGCGAGCCAACATCGCCAAAGAGGTCTTTGACGCCTTTCGCGCCGAAGGGCTCTGGACGGGCGCGTACTTCTCGAAACCCGATTGGCACTGTCCCTACTACTGGTGGCCCAACTTCGCCACGCCGGACCGCAACGTCAATTACGATCCTGACGCCTATCCCAAGCGGTGGGAGAAATTCATCGACTTCACCCACGGGCAAATCCTCGAACTGATGAGTGACTACGGGCCGATGGACATCCTCTGGCTCGACGGCGGCTGGGTCGCGAAGAAGTCCCCGGAACAGATCCGCCAGGCGTACGAAAGCCGCCTGAACGACAGCCCATCCGGGTTCGTCAAGGCGCGCGTGGTCAACCAGGACATCCGCATGGGCGAACTGGTGGCCAAGGCCCGCGCCAAACAGCCGGGACTGATCGTCGTGGACCGGGCCGTGCCGGGACCGTACCAGAACTACCTGACGCCGGAGAATCGCGTCCCCGACAAGACGCTGCCCTTTCCGTGGGAATCCTGCATCATCGCCGGCGGCGGCTGGTCCTGGGTGCACAACGCCCGGTACAACTCGCCCACGCAGGTGATCGGCACGCTGGTCGATATCGTCTCGAAGGGCGGCAACCTCCTGCTCAACATCGCGCCCGATCCGAACGGCCTCTGGGACCCCGGGGCCTATGAACTGCTCGAACAGGTCGGTGATTGGATCGAGGTCAACGGCGAGGCCATCTACGCCACGCAACCGATCGAGCCGTACAAAGAGGGCCGTGTCTGTCTGACCCGGAAGAAGGACGGCACACTCTATGCCATCTATCTGGCCGAGGAAGGCCAGACACGTCCGCCGGCCGAGATCGGCCTCTCAACGTTGCAGCCCAGCGACAAGGCCACAGTGGTGATGCTGGGGACAGGGACGGAACTGGCGTGGAAGAAGGCCGGAGAAGGCTTTCGCGTGACGATTCCGGCTGCCGTGCGCGACAATCCGCCCTGCCGGCATGCGTGGGTGTTCCGCGTGTCATCGCTGAGCAAGTGAAGCCGAAAGGCTCATCAAACCGTCAGCGTTTCAGGCCACTGACGGTCTGGTGGGCCAGGCGCGTCGGCTCGGGCAGCCGGTACTTCGTGGTGCAGGCCAGCGTCAGGGCAATTGCGTCCTCCAGCCGGCAGCGATGCCCCACAGAGACGAACAACGGCTTGACTTTCGTCCGCGTGCGAACGACGGCCCCGATCATCTCGTCGCCATCGTATAGAGGGCTGTGCGCGCCCTTCTCCGCTCCGGGCTCGTCGAACGTGCCGATCAGGCGGCTCTTGGCGCAGCCGATGGTGGGCCTGTCGAGAAAAAGCCCCAGGTGCGCCGCCAGACCCAGTCGACGCGGATGCGCGACCCCCTGCCCGTCGATCAGGAAAAGGTCGGGCCTGCTTTCGAGCTTCGCGACCGCCGCCAGACAAGCGGGCGCCTCACGGAACGACAGCAGGCCGGGAATGTAGGGAAACGTCACGTCCAGCGAGGCACTGGCAGTCTCGACCAACTCGAACAAAACCTGGGTGGCAGCCTCAAGCGCAGCTTGGGGATGGCGTCTCTTCTGAACGACGTCCGACTCCTTTGCAGTCGAGGCGCGCACCCGTCGCAGGACGACGACCGCCGCAACGATCCGCTTGCCGCCTCCCGTGAACGCACAATCGAGCCCCGCAACGATTTCCGGCTGCTTCCGCAACGGCTCGAACCGCACCTGCCCCGCCAGACGCGTCTGAACTTCCCGTGCCTCCGCATACGACAAGTCCCATTTGTGCAGTATCGGCACCCTAACCGCCCTCACTCGACCATCGTAAATCGTTCCTTCGGCCCACTACCTCCCGCCCTGGCGAAGAGATGTTCGAACAACTCCATGGCCCGCGCCCCACAGTTGCCCTCAGATGTGACCAGATAAAGCAGCGCTACGGTGCAATCACCGATCTTGCCGTAGTTGATGTCCATCACGTTCGTCCTCCTTCAACCGCCCAGGATCAGGGGAGGCCTCTGGTCAGGATCAAGGTTCCGATGCTCGGAACGTATGAGGTCTTGCCGGCCTACGATGGTGAAGTCCTTCGCCCCAAGGCTGATCCGCCCGTCGAGCGGCACCGAGAAGTTCAATTCGTAGCGAAGATAGGATCGTTCGGTATAAATGGGGTCCGTATAGGCAGACCGGCGGAAATCGTAGATCGATATCTCACCCGAGAAATTGTCCATAACTCCATACGGCTCCTCTTTGCGCAGCGAGGGACCCCAGTCCAGATGGATCTGAAGGTCAACCACATCCAGGAACGTTAGAGCCGCCGGCGCGACAAGGTACTCAAAATGATTGTTCGCAAGAAGAGTCCACTCGGCAAGATAATCAATGTCGAGAATGAGGCTGATTTCGGACCCCCGCCTCTGCAAGAAGAACCCGTGAACATCGACATCATGCAAATCCACCTGATCGAAAGCCGATGAATCGATCTCCAGTTTGCTCATCCGACGTACTCCTGTCGATGCGTCAAACGACGGAAAATTGCTGCATCGCCAGTGTGTAGCCGTCGATGCTATCGCCGTCAATGTCCGTCTGGTTCACTTCTCCCGTCCCTCACGGTGTTCAGAGGAACCCTCTGGGCCGGATCGAAGGTCTGCCGGTCGGAGCGCACGCCCTCCTGCCTGCCTACAATTCTGAAACCCCTCGCCCCGAGACTGATCCGCCCACCTTGCGGCTGCCAAAGGCCCAATTCGTAGTGCAGATAGGATCGTTCCGTATAGACAGGATCCGTGTAGGCGAACCGCCGGAAATCATTGATCTCCAGTTCGCCCGCAGAAGAGCAGATGACTCCGGAGGGTTCCTCGCGACGGAGCGATGCGCCCCAGTTCAGGTCGATTTGGAGGTCGACCACATCCAGGAACGTCAGCGTCGCCGGCACAACGATGAAGTCAAAGCGGTTGTCCGGAAGGAGATTCCATTCGGCGAGATAATCGATATCGAGAACAAGGTTGACCTCGTACTGCTCTCTACACTGGAACCACCCGTAAATCCGAACGTCGTGCAAAGACACCTGATCGAAAGCCGATGAATCGATCTCCAGTCTGCCTGTCTGACGCGCCCCTGCCGGTGTATCGGACCACGCAGGCGGGAACTCAGCGAATTGCTCGGGGTAATGGCTCAGGTCGAGACGCCCTTCCTCGGGGACGGGGCGGATGCCCCACTGCCGCATGGCGAGCGCACCGAACAGAACCTCGATGCATCGGCCGTCTTCGTCCTTGCCGATCTCGTCCACAACCAGGGCATGAGTCGAGACAGGATGGCCTTGGACCTCCGCCTGGAGCAATGCCGTACAAGTACTCTCCTTCACGCTGCCGCCTAACGCGGTGCGAATCGGATGAGACGTCGCTGTCCTTCTGAGCTTGTCCGTCACCACATTGAGGACGTAGGTGCTGCGGACCCCCGTGTCGAACAGGGTCCAACACTCCCGACCATCCACGCTAATCATTTCTCGCACTCGTCCCATCGCGTCCCTCCATTCACCCTCCCCACCCACGCAAGGGCTCTCGTGGAACCGCTCGTGTGGTCCCAGTCATTCTATCGGCGGTGCCGCCTCCCGGCAACGGCTAAAACGGCCAGCACCTCCCGAAGCGGCCGAACCGGTGACGGGAAAATGGGCGAGGGGGAGGTTTGCGTTTTCGGGGCAAGTCGGTACAATGGCTGGTTTGTGCCGTCCGAGAAAAGTCGGATGCACACCCCAGGAACGGGGGATTCGTATGGATGAGAACCGGAATCGAAGGATTGGGTCCGCTACCGATATGCCGCAGCGAAACGAGAAGGTCATCACGATCACCGGCGCCGCCGAGCACAACCTCAAGGATGTCAATCTGAGCATCCCTCGCGACAAGCTCGTGGTCATCACGGGCATCAGCGGCTCGGGCAAAAGCTCGCTGGCCTTCGACACGATCTACGCGGAGGGCCGGCGCAAGTACGTCGAATCGCTCAGCGCCTACGCCCGCCAGTTCCTCGAACAGATGCAGAAGCCCGCGGTGGGCGACATCTCGGGCCTGCCCCCGACCATCGCCATCGAGCAGCGCAGCGCCAGCAGCAATCCGCGTTCGACCGTCGCGACCGTGACGGAGATCTACGACTACTTCCGCCTGCTCTTCGCCCGCGTCGGCCAGCCCCACTGCTGGGTCTGCGGCCGACAAATCACCAGCCAGCACGCCTCCCAGATCGTCGAGTCCATCCTGACGCACCCCGAAGAGACCAAGATCCAGGTCTGCGCCCCCCTGGTGCGCGGCAAGAAGGGCGAGCACAAGGACATCTTCGCCAACATCCAGCGGGAAGGCTTCGTCCGCGTCCGCGTCGACGGCACGATCTACGACGTCCGTAACGTCCCGGAGCTGGACAAGAACAAGAAGCACGACATCGCGGCGGTGGTCGACCGTCTGATCATCAAGCAGGGCGTCCGCATCCGCCTGGCCGACTCGATCGAGACCGCCCTGAAGCTGGCCGAGGGCATCGCGCTCATCCTGCTCCAGGAGCCGGCGGCCGACAAGAACAACGGCGGCGACGGCGGCTGGGAAGAGACCCTCTACAGCGAAAAGTTCGCCTGTCCCGACCACCCCGAGGCCAGCCTGGAGGAGCTTTCGCCCCGGCTGTTCAGCTTCAACAGCCCGTACGGCGCCTGCAAGAGCTGCGACGGGCTGGGCACCATCCTCGAATTCGATCCGGAGCTGATCGTGCCCGACAAGACGGTCTCGCTCGAAAACGGCGCGATCGACGCCTGGCGCAAGGGCGGCAAACGGATGAACATCTTCTACAACCGCCTGATCAAGCGGTTCTGCCGGAGGGTCGGCGTCAGCAAAGCGATGCCCTATGACGAGCTGCCGGCCGAGTTGAAGCACCTCCTGATGTACGGCACGAGCGAGGAAGACCGCGACAAGTACGGCCTGTCCTTCGAGGGCGTGATCCCGAACCTCGCGCGGCGATGGAAGAACACCACGAGCGATTTCGTCAAGGCCCGGCTGCACAGCTACCTGTCCGAGCAGCCCTGCCAGACGTGCCACGGCGCGCGTCTGCGGCCCGAGGCCGCCGCCGTCACCGTCGGCGGCAAGAACATCTGCGAGCTGACCGCTCTGAGCATCGACGCCGCCCAGCGGTTCTTCAGCCGGCTCAAGCTCGACGAGGAACGGACGATCATCGCCACCCAGATTCTCAAAGAGATCAAGGCCCGCCTGGGATTCATGGTCGACGTCGGCCTGGGATACCTCACGCTCGACCGGATCAGCAGCACTCTGGCCGGCGGCGAGGCCCAGCGCATCCGCCTGGCCACGCAGGTCGGCAGCGGCCTGGTCGGCGTCTGCTACGTCCTCGACGAGCCGACGATCGGCCTGCACAACCGCGACAACGACCGCCTGCTGCGCATCCTCCAGAAACTCACGCGGATCGGCAACAGCGTGCTCGTCGTCGAACACGATGAGGACATCATCCGCGCCGCCGACCATATCATCGATATCGGCCCGGCCGCCGGCAAGCACGGAGGCCGCCTCGTCGCCCAGGGAACGCTCGAAGACATCATCCGGTGCGAGGAATCGCTCACCGGCCAGTACCTCGGCGGCAAAAAGAGCATCAAGCTGCCTCCCAAGCGGCGCAAGTACAACCTGCGCAAGTGCATCGAGGTCAAGGGCGCCGCCGAGCACAACCTCAAGGGGATCGACGTCAAGTTCCCGCTGGGCGTCTTCATCTGCGTCACCGGCGTCTCCGGCTCGGGCAAGAGCACGCTCGTCAACCAGATTCTGTTGCGGTCGCTGAAACGCCGGCTCTATCAGTCGCGCGAGAAGCCCGGCAAGCACAAGAACGTCCTGGGCGCCTCCCAGATCGACAAGGTGATCGAGATCGACCAGTCGCCGATCGGCAAGACCCCGCGAAGCAATCCCGCCACCTACACCGGCGCGTTCGACCTGATCCGCAAGCTCTTCTCCATGACGCGCGAGGCCAAGATTCGAGGCTACAAGCCCGGCAGGTTCAGCTTCAACGTCAAGGGTGGACGCTGCGAGTCCTGCGCCGGACAGGGCACCAAGAAGATCGAGATGCACTTCCTGCCCGATGTCTACGTCACCTGCCAGGACTGCAAGGGCACGCGGTACAACCGCGAGACGCTCCAGGTCACCTACAAGGGCAAGAGCATCGCCGACGTGCTCGACATGCGGATCGAAGACGCGGTGGATTTCTTCACCAACTTCCCGGCCATCGTCCGCCTCCTCAAGACGCTGACGGACGTCGGGCTCGGCTACGTCCAGCTCGGCCAGTCGTCCACCACGCTTTCCGGCGGCGAGGCCCAGCGCGTCAAGCTCTCGGCCGAACTGGGCAAGGCCGCCACCGGCCACACGCTGTACGTGCTCGACGAGCCCACCACGGGCCTGCACTTCGCCGACATTCAGAACCTGCTCAACGTCCTCCAGCGGCTCTGCGACATGGGCAACACGGTCGTCGTGATCGAACACAACCTTGATGTGATCAAGATCGCCGACTATATTATAGACCTCGGGCCCGAGGGTGGCGACGGCGGCGGAACCGTGGTCGTGGCCGGACCGCCCGAGGAGATCGTCAAGGACACCAAGAGCTATACCGCGAAATTCCTGAAAGCCAAACTCGCGTAAGAACCGTTCATGGGTCCCATAGGCCGTATAGGTCCCATGACCCAGAGGCAAGGAGGTGGCATCATTCAGGCCGCACAATCGACCGTTCCACTTCGTTCATGGGAGTTTCGGCTCCGCACCGTCGAAGACCTGAGGAACCTCAGCCACCGGCTGGGTGTCAACGTCGAGGCCGTCGAAGACGTTTCCATCCTGGCGCAGCCGGTCGCGTTCGACGGACTGACCATCCCGAATTCGCTGAGCGTCCACGCGATGGAAGGCTGCGACGGCGACGCCGAGGGCTGCCCGAGCAGGCTGACCCTCCGCCGCTACGAGCGATTTGGCGCCGGAGGCGCAGGTCTGCTGTGGGCCGAGGCGATTGCCGTCGTGCCCGAGGCCCGCGCCAATCCGCGCCAGTTGTGGCTGCACAAGGGCAGCAGGGACACCTTCGCCGAGATGGTCAAGCGAGCGCGAGCCAAGGCCGCCGAGGCTAACGGCAAAGACCACCGTCCCGTCATGGTGGCGCAATTGACGCATTCGGGCCGCTACAGCAAGCCCGACGGCGTCGCTCGTCCGATCATCGGACAGCGCGACCCTTATCGCGACTGTCTCGTGCCGCAGTGGCCGCCACATCTGAAGGGAAAGAGCAAACTCCCCGACGATTATCCGCTCGTGACGGACGAATACCTCGACCGGCTTCAAAACGCCTACGTCGAGGCGGCGCGGATCGCGTTCGAGATCGGCTTCGACGCGGTCGATATCAAGGCTTGTCACGGATACCTCATCAATGAGCTGCTGTCCTGCCGCAACCGTCCGGGCAAGTACGGCGGCTCGTTCGAGAACCGAACCCGCCTGCTCGTCGAGACCGTCGAGCGCGTGCGCAGCGAACTGGGCGACAAGGCCCGCATCGTCACGCGGCTGGGCATCTACGACGCGATCCCCTACCCCTATGGCTGGGCGGTGGACCGGGACGACTACACCAAGCCTGATCTGACCGAACCGAAGAAACTGATCGGCCTGCTCCAGGATCGCGGCGTCAGGCTCATCGATGTCACGATCGCCAATCCCTACTACAATCCCCACGTGGGCCGGCCCTTCAACGAGCCGATCGTGGGCGGCTATCCCGAGCCGGAGCACCCCCTGACCGGCGTCGCGCGGCTCGTGAACGTCACGGGGCAGGTGCAGCAGGCCTATCCCGACATGGCCCTCGTCGGGACCGGCTACAGTTGGCTCCGCACGCTCATGGCCAACGTCGGCGCCGCCAACAAGGCCAAGGGCCTTGTCACCATCGTGGGCGGCGGACGCATGGCCTTCGCCTATCCGGACTTCGCGCGCGACATCGTCCGCAAAGGGAAGATGGACCCCGAGAAGGTCTGCATCGGGTGCAGCGCGTGCACGCAGATCATGCGGGACGGCGGGCAGACCGGCTGCGTTGTGCGGGACCACGCGGTCTACGGACCGATCTTCCGGCACGGTCGCATGAGCGACAAGGACAATCTGCTTCGTCTGGCGGCCGCCTGCCGCAACTGCCAGGAGCCGACGTGCCAGCTCGCCTGCCCGGCGGGCATCGAGATCCCGAAGTTCATCGACCTGTTCCTCGACGGCAAGGAACACGAGGCCTACGAGGTCATCCGTCAGGCAAACGTCTTCCCCGAGGTCTGTGCGTGGCTCTGTCCCGTCGAGCAGCAATGCCAGGGCCATTGCCTCCAGCACTTCATCGGCGACGGGCCGCTGCCGATTGCCGACATCCAGCGGTATCTTTCCGAGCAGGCCAACAAACACGGCTGGTCGAAGCTGCGAATCCCGCAGAAGGCCAGCGGCAGGAAGGTGGCGATCATCGGCGCCGGTCCGGCGGGCCTGGCGTGCGCCGCCCGACTGCTGGAGGCCGGCCACAGCGTGACGATCTTCGACAGGAGCGCCGCTTTCGGCGGAATGGTCGAGTCGGTCATCCCCGCCGACCGCCAGAGCCAGGCGCTGGCCAACGAGCTGAAGGCGATTTTTTCGGATGTGCCCGAAGACCGCATGACGCTGCATCTCGGGCGAGAGCTTGACGGTCAGAACAACCTCGACACGATCATGGCGCAGGGCTTCGACGCCGCCTTCATCGGCCTGGGCCTGCCCCGCGCGACCAGTGTCACCGACACGCGGCTCGACGGCCTCTGGAACGCGATGGACTTCTTGTCCGAGGCCAAGCAGCCCGGCCGGCTCGACCTGACCGGCCAATCCGTCGCCGTCATCGGCGGGGGCAACACCGCGATGGACGTCGCCGTGACCGCCAGGCAGTTCGGCGCCAAAGACGTGTACCTGATCTACCGCCGCTCGTTCAAGGAGATGCCCGCCTGGGGCGCTGAGCGACAGCGGGCGATCGACGAGGGCGTGCACTTCGTGATCCTGACGCAGCCTCTGGATTACCACGCAACAGACGGCAGGCTGACGGGAATCAAGCTGTGCCCGACGCGACTGGGCGACCCGGACGCCAGCGGGCGGCGCCGGCCTCAGGCTGTGACCGCCAGCGCATACGATCTCGACATGGACCTCGTCGTCGAGGCTATCGGCCAGTCGGCTCCGGGCGACCTGGAGCGGATACTGCCGGGCGTTCAGATCGTCAACGGACTGATCCGGACCGACAACGAAACGCTCGCGACGTCGCGCCGTGCCGTCTTTGCCGGCGGCGACCTCGTTCGCGGACCGTCCACGGTGGTCGCGGCCGTCGCCGACGGCATGCGGGCCGCCCGCCGGATTGACCTGTTTCTGCAATCGTAACCACAATCGGAAGGGATCATCGTCATGGGAGATAGACTCGTAGCCATCGTCACCGGGGGCAGTCGCGGAATCGGCCGGGGCATCGCGCTGGAGCTGGCCAGGCTGGGATACGATCTGATGATCGCCCACTTCGACTTCGACGAGCAGGGCAAGCCCGACCAGAGCAACGCACTGGAAACCCAAAAGCAGGCCCGGGCCCTCGGCGCGCGATGCGAAGCGATGCGGATCGACGTCAGCAACGCCGCCGACCGCAAGAGACTGGTCGATTCGACCCGCAGCACGTTCGGCCAATGTCACCTGCTGGCCAACAACGCCGGCGTCGCCCCGTTGAAACGGCTCGACTTGCTGGAGGCCACCGAAGAGAGCTTCGACCGCGTGATGAGCATCAACCTGAAAGGCCCTTACTTCCTGACTCAGATGGTCGCCAACTGGATGATCGAACAGAAGAAGACCGATCCCGACGGCGGCTATCGCATCGTCAACACCGGATCGATTTCCGCCTACACCAGCAGCCCGGCCCGCGGCGAGTACTGTATCAGCAAGGCGGCCATCGGCATGATGACGATGCTCTACGCCGACCGGCTGGCCGAGCACGGCATCGGCGTCTTCGAGGTCCGGCCCGGCATCGTCAAGACCGACATGACCAGGGTCGTCACCGCCAAGTACGACAAGATGATCGCCGACGGCGTCACGCCCATCAAGCGCTGGGGCTATCCCGAGGACATCGGCAAGGCGGTGGGCGCGATCGCCGAAGGCCGGCTCGATTTCTGCACCGGCCAGGTCATCAACGCCGACGGCGGCTTCCACCTGCGAAGACTGTAAGGTTTACGAATTAAGAATTACGATTTGCGATTTGAAGAAGCGATGCACCGGCTCGCTCCCAGCCGTCGGAGCTGCGAAGCTGAATCGTAAATAGTGAATCGTAAATTGCCAATTCGAAGAGGGCCCATATGGATATCAAGACCACACTCGTCACTCTAGTCCGTGACGGCTTCATCCTCGTCTTCAACCAGGACAAGCTCGACATCGTTCGGACCGCCGAGGCGCTGCTCGCGGCGGGCATCAGCAACATGGAGGTGACCTGCCGGATCAAGCAGCCCCTGGAGAAGCTCTCGCGGCTCCGCAAGGAGCTGCCCGATTTCGTCGCGGGCGCCGCCAGCCTGATCGACTGGCCCGGCATGCTCAAGGTCTACAACGCCGCCCACGCGGACGATCCGCTGCCCACGCTGCAACAGGTGGTCGACGCCGGCGCCGCATACCTCGTCTCGGCGGTGAACTTCAGCGACGCGGGCTTGGCCCGGTTCGCGGGCAAGGTCCCCATGATCCCCGGCTGCGGCACCGCCACGGAAATCGTCAGCCAGTATTCCAAGGGGGCCAATCTCTGCAAGGTCTTTCCCGCCAAGGAACTGGGCGGTCCGGCCTTTGTCAAGGCCGTCGACCCCGCCATCCACAAGACGATCAGCCTGGTCCCCACCGGCGGAACGACGGCGTCGAACATCCCCGACTACATCGGCGCCGGCGTCCTCGTGCTCGGCGGCTCGTTCAGCATGATCGAGAAGGCCACCCTCGCCAGGATCGTCGACGAGCAGGACTACAAGCTGCTGAGCAAGGAGCTGGCGGTCGTCAAGCAACTGATCGACCGCCTTCGCCGGGAGAAGTACCCCGGGCTCGATTTCGGCAGCGCCTCGCTCGAACAGATCAGCCGGACGACCGGACGGGACTTCAACGTCGGATAGCGAGGCACGCCATGTCACACACCAGAACCATCACAACCTGCGAACGATCTCGTCACCGGCGGCTGATGGTTCTCACCGCCCTGCTGCTGGCGACGCATTTGTCGGCCGCCGACCGGCCAGCCGAGGTCGCAACGCCCAACGCCAAGGACACCGGCTATCGCGGCATCTGGTACATGAATCAGCCGCTCGACAACGAATACCGCTACAAGTACAGCGGCGGGCTGGGAACCTACTGCGCCAAGCACCAGCCGTTCGCGGTCTACTGCGAGAAGGTCGCCCGGACCTTCTTCTGCTACGGCGGCACGCCCGACGGCGACCGGCAGAACAAGACGCTGCTGCACATGGTCTCGTACTACGACCACCGCACGGGCCTGGTCCCCCGGCCGACGATCCTGCTGGACAAGCGGACCGCCGACGCCCACGACAATCCCGTCATCAGCGTGGACGACGAAGGCCACATCTGGATCTTCTCGACCTCGCATGGGACATCGCGGCCTTCCTACGTCCATCGCAGCGCCCGCCCGTACGACGTCAACGAATTCGTCCAGGTCCACCCGATGAAGATCGAGGAGGGCCGGCAGGTCATGATGACGAACTTCTCGTACATGCAGGCCTGGCACGTCCCGGATCGCGGCTTCGTCGCCTTCTTCACCCGATACAAATACCCGGCGGCGCGCACTGCCTGCTTCATGACCAGCGCCGACGGACACCGCTGGTCGGCGTGGCAGAGACTGGCCGCCATCGACGAGGGACACTACCAGATCAGCAGCGTCACCGAATCCAGGGCCGGCGCCGCCCTGAACTATCACCCCAAGGGCAAGGGCCTCAACTGGCGCACGAACTTGTACTACCTCGAAACGACCGACTTCGGGCAATCGTGGCATGCCGCCGACGGGACACTTGTCACGATCCCACTGACGAAGCCGCAGAATGCAGCGCTCGTTCACGACTACGAGAAGGAAGACCTGCTCGTCTACCTGAAGGACATCCGCTTCGACGCGATGGGCCATCCGGTGGTCCTCTTCATCACCAGCAAAGGCTTTGAGGCCGGTCCGAAGAACGACCCGCGCACCTGGACGACCGCCCGCTGGACGGGACAGGCCTGGACGATCCGTCCGGCCTTCACCTCCGACAACAACTACGACATGGGCTCGCTCTACCTCGAAGCCGATGGAGCGTGGCGCATCATCGCGCCGACCGAAACGGGCCCGCAGCCCTACAACCCCGGCGGCGAGATGGCCATGTGGCGCAGCGCCGACCAGGGAGCCACCTGGCAGAAGGTCGCCCAGATCACGAAGAACAGCCCGTTCAACCACACGTACGCCCGCGAGCCGGTCGGCGCGCACGAGGACTTCTACGCATTGTGGGCCGACGGGCACGGCCGGCAGCCCTCGGAATCCTCGATCTACTTCTGCACGCGCGCCGGAGAGGTCTATCGACTGCCTCGCTCGATGACTACCGAATTTGCCAGGCCGGAAAAGGTGAACTGATAGACAACATCGCATCGTTGACCGAATCGTTTGGGAAGGAGAATCAGCGACCGTGAAGACCAGGAAGATCGCCCGACAGACGGTGGCCGTTCACAATTACAGCACAATCATCGTCGGCAGCGGCGCGGCCGGCATGAACTGCGCCGTCCACCTCTATGAATTCATGACCCGCAAAGGGGTCAAAGACGCACAGAAGCGGATCGCGGTGGTCACCGCGGGCCTCAAGCTCGGCGCCTCGCGCATGAGCGGCTCCGACAAGCAGACCTACTACAAGCAGGGCACCAGCCCCGAGATTCCCGACTGCGCCGAGCAGTTCGCCAAAACGCTGCTGGCGGGTGGCTGCTGCCACGGCGACCTGGCGCTGGCCGAAGGGATCGGCTCGCTGCGCGAGTTCGCACACCTCGTGCAGGCGGGCGTGCCCTTCCCCACCGACGCGATGGGCACGTTCATCGGCTACAAGACCGACCACGACCCCGCCGAACGCGCCACCAGCGCCGGCCCCAAGACCAGCAAGTTCATGAGCGAGTGCCTCCAGAGGCAGGTCCAGGCCTACGGCATCGAGATCTTCGATCAGCAGGAGGCGGCGCATCTGCTGACGGTCGGCCAAGGCAAGGCCAGGCGCATCGCGGGCCTCGTGACCGTCCAGAAGTCGAAGGTCACGGCGTCGAGCTGGGGCCTGAGCGTCTTTCTCGCGGAGAACATCGTGCTGGCGGCCGGCGGGCCCGGCGCGCTGTACAAGACCAGCGTCTATCCCGAAGGCCAGATCGGCATTCACGGCCTGGCCTTCCAGGCGGGACTGGCCGCCGAGAACGTCACCGAATCGCAGTTCGGCCTGGCCAGCACCAAGTTCCGCTGGAACGTCTCGGGCACGTACATGCAGGCGCTGCCCCGTCTGTTCAGCACCGACGCCGCCGGCAGGGACGAGCGCGAGTTCCTGACCGATTTCTTCCCGACGATGAGCAAGATGGCCACCGACATCTTCCTGAAGGGCTATCAGTGGCCGTTCGATCCGCAGCGGATCGAGAACCACCAGTCATCGCTGATCGACGTGCTCGTGTTCAACGAGACGCAGAAGGGCCGGCGGGTCTTCATGGACTTCCGCAAGAACCCCATCGGCAACGCCTCGATGAAACCGTTCGACATCAAAGACCTCGAACCCGAGGCGTATGACTATCTCGCCAAGGCCGGCGCGTTCCAGAAGGCGCCGATCCAGCGGCTGGCCCACATGAACCCGCTGGCAATCGACATCTACAAAGAGCATGGCATCGACCTGTACAAGGAGCCGCTGGAGATCGCGGTCTGCGCCCAGCACAACAACGGCGGCTTCGCGATCGACAAGTGGTGGGAATCGAGCATCCCGCACACGTTCGTGATCGGCGAGATGGCGGGCAGCCACGGAGTCAAGCGTCCCGGCGGCTCGGCCCTGAACGCCGGACAGACCGGCGGGCTCCGCGCCGCCGAGTACATCGCCAACGCCTACGGCGCCAATGTCCCGACTTATGCCAAGCAGCAGAAAGAGATCGACGAGCAACTGACGAGCCTCGTCACCAAACTCAACGGCTGGAAGAAGTCGTCCGGCCCCGCCGCCAAAACCGTCATCGAGGAGATTCAGAATCGCATGACCACTTCCGGCGGGCACATCCGCGAGATGGCAGACGCGACGAAGGCCCTGAAGGAGGCGATGGCCCTGTACGAGGCGATCCGCGCCAACGGCGTCAAATTGGCCGGACGCAAATCGGTGGTCCCCGCCATCCAGGCCGAGCACTTGGCGCTGGCAAGCGTCGGCTATCTCAAGGCCGTCGTCGAGCTGCTCCGCCAGGGCAGCGGCTCGCGCGGCTCCCACCTGGTCCTGGCCGAGGATGGCCTCGAAATCCATAAGGACGTCGTTGACCAGGCGACCGGCAAACCGCTGCGATTCAAGCCTGAGAACGTCGAGCTGCGAAAGTCGATCCTGCGGATCGAGTTCGACCCGAAGGCCAAAGACCTGTTCACCTGCGTGACGGTGACGCCGCGACCGGCGCCGACCGAGCGCAAAGCGTTCGAGCCGGCCTGGCAGGACTACCGCGAAGGCAAAATCTACGATTTATGATTTGCGATTTATGATTTACGATTTGCGGTCGCCATGAGCCTGTTCCGCCAAATCGTAAACAGTACTCGCAAATCATCGATTCGGAGGCGTTATGGCGACTATCGAACTGAAGCCCGCATCGGCGTGCAAGTACGACATTCTCTCGCTGGGCGAGATCATGATCCGTCTCGATCCCGGCGACGAGCGCATCCACACGACGCGTCATTTCCGCGTCTGGGAAGGCGGCGGCGAATACAACGTCGCTCGCGGCTTGAGACGCTGCTTCGGCAAGCGCGCCGCCGTCGTCACCGCCAGCGTGGACAATCCCGTCGGCCGGCTGCTGGAGGACCTGATCCTTCAGGGCGGCGTCAGCACTGAGTACATCAAATGGGTCCCCTATGACGGGATCGGACGCAAGGTCCGCGTCGGGCTGAACTTCACCGAGCGCGGGTTCGGCGTCCGCGCCGCCGTCGGGTGCAGCGACCGCGCCCACAGCGCCGCGTCGCAACTGGGCAAAGGCGATATCGACTGGGACGCGATCTTCGCTCGCGACGGCATCCGCTGGTTCCACACCGGAGGCATCTTCGCCGGGCTTTCGGAGACGACGCGGGACGTGATCCTCGAAGCGGTCACCGCCGCCAAGAAGCACGGCACCATCGTCTCGTACGACCTGAACTACCGCAACTCGCTCTGGAAGGACATCGGCGGGCAGGCCAAGGCCCGCGAGGTCAATCGGGCCATCGCCTCGCACGTCGACGTGATGATCGGCAACGAGGAGGACTTCACCGCCGCGCTCGGCTTCGAGGTCAAGGGCCTGGACAAGAGCTTCAGCAAGCTCGATCCGACGAATTTCAAAAGGATGATCGAAGCAGCGGTCCAGGAGTTCCCGAACTTCAAGGCGGTCGCCACCACGCTGCGCAACGCCAGGACCGCCTCGGTCAACGACTGGGGCGCGGTCCTCTACATGAACGGGCAGTTCCACGACGCGGTCCTGCGCGAGAACCTGGAGATCTACGACCGCGTCGGCGGCGGCGACAGTTTTGCCTCCGGCCTGATCTACGGCCTGATGGAAGGCAAAAGCCCGAGCGAAGCGGTCAACTACGGCGCTGCGCACGGCGCGCTGGCGATGACTACGCCGGGCGATACGACCACCGCCAGTCTGGGCGAAGTCGAGAAAGTCATGAAAGGCAGCGGCGCTCGCGTCGACCGATAAGGAGAATCTTCTACGATCCCACAAGCAGTCAAATGGATTGACGGCGCCGACGGCGTGCTGGAACTGATCGATCAGCGGCGTCTGCCGGGCGAGTTCGTCACGCTGCTGATCCGCGACACGCAGCAGCTCCACGAAGCGATCCGCACGCTGGCCGTGCGCGGCGCGCCGGCCATCGGAGTCGCGGCCGCCTATGGTCCGGTCCTGGCGCTCCAGACGCTCGGCGTCGACGCGACGACCGTTGACGGCCTGAAGACCATCGTCGAGGCCTGTGAGTTCCTTGCGACGTCGAGGCCGACCGCCGTAAACCTTTTCTGGGCCCTGGAACGCGTCCGGCGCAAGGCCCAGGCGGTCTGCCGCCATCCGCGACTGACGCTCGGCGAGCTGCACGAGGCGATCCTGGCCGAGGCCAACGCGATCCGCGAAGAGGACGTGACGATGTGCCGCGCGATCGGCCGCCATGGCGAGGCGCTGATTCGCGACGGCGCGGGCGTGCTGACGCACTGCAACGCCGGAGCGCTCGCCACCGCCGGACAGGGAACCGCGCTGTCGGTGATGTTCGAAGCCCAGAAGAAGGGCCGTTCGTTCAAGGTCTACGCCGACGAGACACGGCCGCTCCTGCAAGGCGCCCGCCTGACCGCGTGGGAGCTGCAACAGGCCGGCATCGACGTGACGGTCATCTGTGACAACATGGCCGGATGGCTGATGAAAGAAGGCAGGATCGACCTGGTCATCACCGGCGCCGACCGCATCGCCGCCAACGGCGACGCTGCCAACAAGATCGGAACCTACAGCCTCAGCGTCCTGGCGAAACAGCACGGGGTGCCGTTCTACATCGCCGCGCCGTCGAGCACGTTCGATCTGAGTATCGCCGGCGGCGACGAGATCCCTATCGAGCAGAGGGAATCCAGCGAGGTGACGCGCTTGGCCGGCGTCCCCACCGCCCCGGACGGCGTGGCCGTCTACAACCCCGCCTTCGACGTCACCCCCGCGCAGAACATCACCGCCATCATCACGGAAAAAGGTGTGGTGGAAAACCCGGACGCGGTCCGCATCCGGCGGTTGTTGGGCGCGCCATAGGGCGCCGTGCGTGGCAAGTCGCTCGCGACCGACACGCTATGCGACGGCGACGACGCCTTTGACCTCGGGCACCTTCTCCTTCAGGATGCGCTCGATGCCCATCTTCATGGTCATGGCGGCTCCGGGACAGCCCTGGCAGGCGCCCTGTAGCCGCAACTTGACGGTCTTGTCGTCGTTGATGCCCACCAGTTGGACATCGCCGCCGTGGCCCTGCAAGGCGGGACGAACCATCTCGATGACCTCGGTCACCTTCTCCTCAAAGCTCTTCTCGGCGCCGGCGCCGCTGGGCTGACTTGCTTGCGACATATGCGTTCTCCGTGGACAGAAATTTCGGCCATTATAGTGGCGTCGGGCATAGCGTCCAAAGCCTTTTTTGACCTTACGCGCCCGGGCGGGGGGCGTTCGCGCATTCTGCCGCCCAGATCGGGTATTTCGCCCCCCCCCAGACGGGTGTGTGGCAGCCTCAATCCCGATGCACATCGGGGTTGGGGATGGTTCTTGGCCTTGGCAACCACCGGGAATCGGCACGGCTACCAGGTCTACCATCCCTCCCGATGGACATCGGGACCAAGGCGTTTGAGGCTGCCACGCGCGACAGGGAATCCTTGCACATATCCCGTCAAGTAGACAGGCAAAAGCCAGGGTATTATGGGACAGCGCGCCAGAATCTGGCGGGAAACGCTCAACCCGCTGCCCGTTCTGTTCGATAACAACTCTTGTCGTGCAAGGAGGTTCCGGGAAAAACGGGATGGCGTCATGCGAATTCGGTATGTGATTTCCACGATGGTCTTCTGGTGGCGCGAGCACCCGCTGTCGTTCGAGCAGGAGTGCGAGTACCTGCGCGGCCTGGGCTTCGGCATCGAGTTGTGGCCGAACCTGCGCGGACAGAACGAGTGCCGATACGAGCGGCGGAACTGGCCGCGGCTGAAGGCGGCCACCGAGGGCATGCTCGTGTCCATGCGCTCCCGGACCGACAACCCCAACCTGGAACAGTGGGCCGAGCAGATTCAGTGTGCGACGCTGCTCGGCGCCAACATCGTCACGGAGCCGAGCAGCCTCGGCATCCTCGACGGGCCGGAACACGACGGGACCGCCTTCGCCGGCGAGGTGGTGCGGATGGCCGACGCTAACGGCGTGGCGCTTTGCGTCGAAACGGGCTCGCTGGCGCCCCTGCTGCACGTCGGAGAACGGTTCGATTCGATTCGCTACTGCCTGGACACGGGCGCGGCCAACATCGATCGCGAGCACTCGTTCCGACAATACGTCGACGCCCTGGCCCCTCGCGTGGCTCACCTGCACCTGACAGACAACTACGGCAAGACCGACGATCACGAACCGCCGGGGCTGCGCGGCGGGATTCGGCGCGAAGACTGGGATTATCTGCTCAGCGCCCTTCATCGGTACGACAACGAGATTATCGGATCGTTCGAGATGTGCCCATGCCTGCCGAGCGTGATGATCCGCCAGGCCAGCGAGTACGTCTTTGACGTCCTGCAATGGCCCGACCGGCCCGCCCGACCGGCCGAACACGACCGCCTCGCCAATCCCCCGGCGTAGCCCGGAACATCCGAACACGCAACGCGCCATTTTTGTAGTATCCATCGCCCCACCAGGTGCCTTTATGGAAGTAGATGGCGCTCTGTGTGCCTTGCGACCGATGGGCGGAAACAGTTGACAGGACGCCGCAGATCGGTACCATGGTGCGTTCGGATGTTTGGGATTTGTGGTTTTCACTACACAGGAGGTAAAAAGCGATGAGAACCGTTTGTTTTACCGTTTTGATGGGCGCTTTGCTGGCGGCCGGCTGCGCGTCCAGCCAGGGCGAGAGCTACGCGATGGTCGGCTATGATTTCACCAGTCTCAACAAGGTGGCGATCGTGGACGTCACCGGCCGCGTTTATGGCGAGGTCGTCAAGAATCAGATCAGCGACTTCTTCGTGATGGAGCTGATGAAGCGCGGGTACAACGTCGTCGAGCGCAAAGATATTCAGGCCGTGCTGAAAGAGCAGGAGTTCCAGGCGTCGGACATGACCTCGAACGAGGACGCCGCCCGAGCCGGGCGGATCTACAACGTGCCGGCGGTCCTGGTCATCAACATCCCCAAGTACAAGGACAAGATGGAGATGACCGCCAAGCTGCTCGACGTGGAAGACGCGTCGATCCTCTGGATCGGCAGCGGTTCGGGCAACACGGGCAAGGGCCTTGCGACGTTTGTCGGCGCCGCGGCAGGCGCTGCGGCGGGCGCCGTGCTGGCCGGCGGGGACACCAGCGACCGGGTCATCGGCGGTGTCGCGGGCGGCGTGGTCGGCGGTGTCGCCGGCAACGCGCTGTCCCCGGACCAGGAAAAACAGATCAAGAAGGTGATCGCCAAAGTCTGCGAGACCCTTCCGTCGAGGATCCCGCAGCCCCCGAAAAAGTAAGACCGTTCCACTACTTTTCGAGCCATCCATCAGGGCGGAGAACGAACACCGTGCTCCGCCCTGTTTCGTTGCGCGGACCGGCCACAGCGTAGGTCGCCGGTGTGCGGGGAGACACTTCGGCACGTGCGTGGCAGCCTCAAACGCGCCGCGTCTGGGGATAGTGGATTTGTCCGGGGCCAGCGAACTCCGAGGGGAATCGCACCTGGGGGCCGCTCCGCACCGTGTCTGTGAAAATATCCTGGCAGCCGTGTGGCAGCGGCAAGCGCAGGCTTGCCGATGGTGATACGCATGCCGTCGAAGCCATCGGCAAACTCCGCCTTGCTCCGTTTGCCGCTGCCACACATGGCGCTCCGTGGTGGAAAACGGGCCTTGCCGCGAAATTCGCACAGACACTCGGCCACGCGATCGAGGGTTTTTGGTTTGCCGGGCACTTGTGGGCCCCCTATAATACATCGTCCAGCTAATCGCAGGGAGCTGTGACAGGATGGCCGTGGAAGGTCCCGTCATCCCCATGGGGATTCGGTCGGCCTTCGGACCCGGTCAGGACAGATCAGATAGATTCATGTTCATGGCGCAACGCCTCGGCCGAGTGGCGGAATGGCAGACGCTGGGGCCTTAAAAGCCCCTGCTCGCAAGGGCGTGTGGGTTCGAATCCCACCTCGGCTATTCTGCGTCCGCGACGGACAGCCCCCCGTCGCAACGGCCAGGCAGCGCCGGACAACGGACGTGTGTCCAGAGATTGGAGAAGCTAAGTAATGGCAGAAAAGGACCTTAAGCTCGTCGACACCGAAACCCCCAACCTCCATCGCCAGACGTTCCCCTACAGTGAGTTCCCCAAGATCATCTTCAATTGCGAACGGGTCGAATACGAGATTCCCGATGAGATCTGGATTACGGATACGACGTTTCGCGACGGCCAGCAGGCTCGGCCGCCATACAAGCCCGAGCAGATCCTTCGTATCTTCGACCTTCTGCACGATATCGACGGCGGGACCGGCCTGATCCGCCAGTGCGAGTTCTTCCTCTATTCCGAGCGGGACCGCAAGGCGGTCGAACTGTGCCAGGAACGGGGCTACCAATACCCCGAGATCACCGGGTGGATTCGCGCTGTGGCCTCCGACTTCAAGCTCGTTTCGCAAATGGGCCTGAAGGAGACCGGCATCCTGACCTCCGCCAGCGACTACCACATCTTCCTCAAGCTGCGAAAGACGCGGTCGCAAGCCCTCAGCGCCTATCTCGATATCGTCAAGGCGTCGCTCGACAGCGGCGTTCGGCCTCGCTGCCACTTCGAAGACATCACGCGGGCTGATTTCGGCGGCTTCGTCCTGCCGTTCGCCAACGAGCTGCTCAAGCTTGGAGATGCCTACAACCAGCCGGTCAAGATCCGCCTGTGCGATACGCTGGGTTTCGGGCTTCCGTGGGCGGGAGTGGCCCTGCCTCGCAGCGTGCCGAAGCTGGTGCACGGCCTCCGCAAGATCGGGGTCCAGCCCGAGCAGCTCGAATGGCACGGCCACAACGACTTTCATAAGGTGCTTGTCGACGCTTCGACCGCCTGGCTCTATGGCTGCTGCGCCGCCAACGCGGCGATCTTCGGCTGTGGCGAACGCACGGGCAACCCGCCGCTCGAGGCCCTGGTCATCGAGCATGCCCAGTTGAAGGGCATGACCAGCGGCGTCAACTACGCGGCAATCACCGAACTGGCCGACTACGTGCATAAGGAGATGAACTTCGAGATCCCGCGCAACTATCCGCTGGTCGGACGCGACTTCAACGTGACGCGAGCCGGCATCCACGCCGACGGCCTGCTCAAGAACGAAGAGATCTACAACTGCTTCGACACCCAGAAACTGCTCAATCGCTCCGTCGGCGTGGCCATCACCGACAAGACGGGGGCGGCCGGCATCAAGCACTGGGTCGAGGCCCACTACGACATCCAGATCGCCAAGCACGATCCGCGCATCGTCTGGATCAAGGATCAGATCGACGCCGAGTACGCCGCCGACCGCGTCTCGGTGATCTCCGACGACGAGATGTTCGCCTGGATCCGTGAGGCCTTCGGGCCGGACCTGCCGCCAATGAGGCAATGAGAATCCAACGCTGCTTCGGACTTGGGCTCATGGACCAGATCAAGGCCGTTCTGTTTGACCTCGGAGAGACCCTGCTGAGCTTCGGCAAGTTCAGCAAGACCAGGTTGATCCTGCAGGGGGCGCGGTCGTCGTACGACTACCTGAGGGAGCAGGACCAGCCCGTTGGGAGTTTCGCGGGGTATTTCCTGCGTTATCTTGTGCGGCTGCGCGTACGCTACTTCCTGGCCGAATTCCGGGGCAAAGACTTCGATTCGCTGGCCCTGCTCCAGCGGATCGGACGCAGGGAGGGCATCGATTTGCCCCGCGAGCAGTGGGAGGAGGTGATCTGGCGCTGGTACGAGCCGCTGAGCGTCCTGGCCGAGACGGAGCCCGACCTGCACGAAACGCTGGCGCGCCTCAAGAGAGCGGGTCTGAAACTGGGCATCGTCTCGAACACCTTCGTGAGCCGCGCCTCGCTCGACAGACAACTGGAGGGTCTCGGTCTTCTCGATTTCTTTCCCATGCGATTGTACTCGTATGAGCTGGCGATGCGCAAACCCGATCCGCGTCTGTTTCGCATCGCGTCCGAGCAGATCGGCGAAGCTCCGGCGCGCATTCTCTTCATCGGGGACCGCGTCGACATGGATGTCCGGCCCGCACTCGATTGCGGCATGGCCGCCGCGCTGAAAGACGCGCGCACCAACCGGGGCAAGCCGACCCCCGTCGGAGCGCACCGGATTCGCCATCTGTCCGAACTGCCCGCCCTGATCGAACGCATCAACAGTCAGCCCAAAGCGGGTTGACACCTGTTGGCTTACCCCATACTATCGCGGCTCGACCACCGATTCGACAGACGCGTTATCTTCGAGGAGAACAAGGATGGCTACAGGCAAGACGATTGAAGTGACCGATGCCGATTTCGCCAGCGAGGTCCTGGATTCCGACGTCCCCGTGATCGTGGATTTCTGGGCGCCGTGGTGTGGCCCGTGCCGGATGGCGGCCCCCGTGCTGGAGAAGATCGCCGAAGAATACGAGGGACAACTGAAGGTCTGCAAGGTCAACATCGACGACCAGCGCGAAGTGGCGACCCAGTTCGGCATCATGAGTATCCCCACGATGTTCGTGTTCGACAGCGGGCAGATCGTCGACCAGATCACAGGGGTCACCCCGAGTTTCGAAACCGATTTGAAGAGGAAGATCGACGCCGCGATCGCGGCCAGATAGAGGCTACAGGTCCCGCAGGACCCCCCGTGGAGATACCATGGCTCAAACGACTCACGACGTAATCATCATCGGCGCCGGGCCGGCGGGCCTTGGCGCCGGCCTGTACACCGCCCGGGATCGGCTGGACACGCTGATTCTTGAGAAGTTCATGCCGGGCGGCCAGATCAATAACACCGACCGCATCGAGAACTATCCAGGCATCGAGAAGATCGACGGGCCGGGTTTGATCGAGAGCATGCAGAAACAGGTCGAGAGCTTCGGCGCCCGGATCGAAAACGGCGCCGACGTCGAGCGCCTGGAAAAGCTCCAGAACGGACATATCGCCGTTCACGCGGGTAAGAACACCTACGTCGCGCGCGCGGTGATTCTCTCGCCGGGAAGCAGCTACCGCAAGCTGGGCGTGCCCGGCGAGGAGGAGTTCCGCAACGCCGGAGCGGGCGTCAGCTACTGCGGCACCTGCGATGCGCCGTTCTTTCGCGACCGGGAAGTCGTCTCGGTCGGCGGAGGCAACACCGCGCTCGAGGAAACGCTGCACCTGACCAAGTATGCGAACAAGGTGACGCTGATTCACCGGCGCAACGAATTCCGCGCCGAGAAGATCCTCGTCGAGGAGTTGCTCGCGAAGGCCAATGAGCCAGACTCGAATCTCGTGATCAAGTACGACACCGTCGCCACCGCCATCGAAGGCCAGGGCAAGGTCCAGTCGGTCAAGCTCAAGAACGTCAAGACGAACGCAGAGGAATCGTATCCCTGCGACGGCGTCTTCATCTTCGTCGGCATGATCCCCAACACGGACTTCCTCAAGGGCTTCGTGGAGCTGGCGGACGCGGGTTTCATCCGATGCGACTGCGCGTACCTGCGGACGAGCGTGCCCGGTGTCTTTGCGGCCGGCGACTGCCGCATCGGCGCCGCGATGCAGCTCGTCACCGCGGTCGCCGACGGCGTCAACGCCGCGATGCAATTGAAGCAGTACTTCCGCGATCCCGCCTGGTGGAATACGCCGGTCAGTGACATGCTCAGCCCCGGCGGCTGGTGAGTGCACGCAGGACCGATAGGACGAATGGGACCTACAGGACTTTCTACCAGAAGATGACGTAGAAGACCGCGACCGCCGCCAGCACGATGAACGCCGCGATCTTCACCTCGGGCGCCGTCCGCGTGTCCAGGTCTTCGCGGACAGGCAGCGCCCTCGGCTTGTCCAGCGGCTTGAGTAGTGTGATCAGCGCCATGATCGCCACGACGATCACGAAGGTCAGAGCGACCTGGATCAGGAAGTGCAGTCCGCCCGCATATTTCTGGAACAGCCTGTAGACGATCGGACCCGAGATCAGCGCTGCCACGCCTGCCGGGCCGGGCGCCTTCGGAACCACCATGCCGAAGAGGAAAGCGGCCACCACGCCGGGCCAGATGTAACCCTGGTTGTTCTGGATGAACTGGAACACGCCACCGAATCTCGGGCTGGCCAGGACCGGCGCCAGCAGGCAGCCGGCGACCAGGAAGACAGCCGTCGCCACGCGACCCAGGACGAGCAGTCGTCTCTGTGAGGCCTGCGGATCGAGCATCCTCCGGTAGACGTCCATCGTGAAAATCGTGGAAGCGGAGTTCAGCATGGACGCCAGCGAGCTGATGACCGCGCCGGCGATGGCCGCGAGCATGAACCCGCGCAGGCCCGCCGGAATCAGGTTGCGGATGAGCGTCGGAAACGCCTCGTCGGCCGCCGCCATCTGATTGCCGTACAGCTGATACGACATGATGCCCGGCAGCACGATGGCGAACGGAATCAGCAGCCACAGCGCACCGGCGAAGATCACCCCGAGCTGCCCGTCCCGGAGGGTCTTGGCCGCCAGGTTCCGTTGCACGATGAACTGATTCAGGCCGCAATAATAGATCTCTACGATCCACATACCGGAAAGCACACCCGTCCAGGGCAGCCCCTCGTGGCTCGCCGGCAGGACCATGTGCAGCTTGTCGGCGTTGACGGTTGAGAACTGCTCCCAGCCGCCACAGGCACGCAGGCCCAGGAAGAACGTGATGATTCCGCCGATCAATAGTGCGCCGCCCTGGAACAGATCCGCCCAGGCCACCGCCTTGAGCCCGCCCCAGACGGTGTAGATCGCGGCGATCGAGCCGATCAGCCAGATGCTCTTGATCAGACCGACGCCGAAGATCTTGTTCAAAGTCAGGCCGCCCGAATAGAGCACCGCCGCCAGCAGCACCGCGACATAGATCACCACGGTGGTCAGCGCCATGAGCGCCCGCGCCGCCGAGTTGTAGCGGTACTCCAGGTACTCGGGCATGGTGTAGATGCCCGCCTTGAGGAAGCGGGGCAGAAGCGTGAAGGCGATCACGACGATGCCGATGCTTCCGAACAACTGCCAGTTGCTCACCGCCAGACCGATGCTGCCGGCGCCCTGGCCGGCCATGCCGACGAACTGCTCGGTGGAGATGTTGGCTGCGACGATGGAAAGCCCGATGAGCGGCCAGGTCAGACCGCGACCGGCCAGGAAGTAATCCTCGCTGGTCTTCTCTCGCCGGCTCTTGAACATGCTGAAGGCGACGACCACGCCGATGAACGCCAGAAAGACACCGATATCGAAGGGATTCAGATCCATGCGTCAGCCCATCCAAAAAGCCGGTCTCGGGACATACGTGACGCCATTATAGGGTCTGGCGATTCGGTCTCAATGATAAAGCACATCGGGCCGCCCGGTGGCCGGCTACGAGCCGGTGCACTTCCGCGCCGTCGCCGATTTACGACCGGTAAAATACGTCGATCTGCCGATCGATCCCTTCTCCCCGACAACCGAGCCGCATTGGCGCGGGCGCAACACCACCCCAGTCAAAAGGAGGTTCAATCCGGATGGAGTTGTCGCATGTGCGTGCCGATAGGACTTCCATGGCGGCAACCGTGGAGGGTTGCCTGGGGGCACAAAGACAAGGCCATCACAACCCCGACGAACGTCGGGACAGCAGGAGGCGGGTGACAGCCCTGAAGCACGGCGCGGAAACGGTTCGGCGCCGCCAGCCTCCCTGAAGACTGCGCGATCGGAACGCATGGAAAGGCAGCACCTTATGACGAATCAGTTCGAGCAGCGGCTTGACAGAAGGCAGTTTCTCAAGACGGCGCTGGCCGTAGCCGGAGGGATCACCACATTCGGGGTCAATCCGAGCTTCGCCGGTGCCGGCCAGGAGCCGGCGCATTGGGCGTTTCTCTCGGATACCCACATCGCGGGCGATCCCGACCACAAGTTCTTAGGCTTCTGCCCCTATCAGAACCTGCGGGAGATCTGCCATCAGATCGAGGCCCGTCCGCCGGACGGCCTCGTGGTCACCGGTGACCTCGCCCGATTGAGGGGCCATGCGGAGGACTACAAGAACCTGCGCGAGCTGGTCGCGCCCATCGCCCAGAAACGCCCGATCCACCTGGCCACGGGCAATCACGACGACCGCGAGAACCTCCTGCACGCGTTCCAGAAACCCAACTACCCCACCTGGACCGTCAACGGCAAGCACATGCTCACCGTCGACGCCGGCCCGGTGAAGCTGATCGTCCTCGATTCACTTCTCTTCGTGGACCTGCCCTGGGGCCGTCTGGGCAAAGGGCAGCGCAGGTGGCTGGAGATGTATCTCCACGCCTGCGACGAGGCGCCGGTGGTCCTGATGCTGCACCATCCGGTTCTCGGCATGGACGCGCTCTGGGACGCCAAGTCGCTCCTCAAGATCGTCAAGCCGATGGCGAAGGTCAAGGCCATCGTGTACGGACATTCGCACCGGTTTGCCTTCTCCGAGTACGAAGGCATTCACCTGATCAACCTTCCGGCCACCGGCTTCACCGGGTACAGCAGCCAGCCCGTCGGATGGGTCGAAGCTCGTCTGGCGAAAGACGAAGGTCTGTTCACCCTGCATGCGCTTGAGGGCAACACACGGCTGAACGGCCAGACCACTCGCCTGCGCTGGAGAAGCTGAAGACCGTCTGCACCGAGGGAGGGCGGCGTCGCACAGGGATGAGCACGGATGCGGAAGGTGGGGGGATAGCAGGCCGCAGGGACTGTTCCGGCCTACAGCTCGTCCGGCTGACGGACGTGGATGCGAACGTTCTGCCGGTAGACCTCGGTTTCGTCTTGCGCGCCTCGGTCGATCCGGCTCTGGGCCCAGAAGATCCGGATGGCGATGACGCCGCAGCCGAGACCTGACACGAAGAATACACCGGCCGCCAGATACGCAAAGAACTCCGGGAGAGCCGCAATCAGGACGCCAAATCCGATCAGCAGCAGCCCCACGATCATGATCGCGCTGGCGACGCTGCGCGACGCTCCAGACAAGGCGTTCGAGTAGAAACGGAACGGCATTTTCGGTACTCCTTCCTGCGAAGTGTACGAAAAAGGAGCGGGTCCCGTTCGGGACCCGCTCGGCACTCGTCTCTCGGTCAATACATATCGCCGCCCGGAGGCATCGCAGGTTGCTTCTTCTTCTCAGGAATCTCGCTGACCACCGCATCGGTCGTCAGCAGCAGCGCCGCGATCGAGGCGCCGTTCTGAAGGGCAGTCCGCTCGACCTTGGTCGGCACGATCACGCCGAACTTGACCATGTCGCCGTACTGCTTGCGCAGGGCGTCGTAGCCGAAGTTCTTCTCCGAGGACTCCATGACCTTCTGGGCCACGATCGAACCGTCCAGGCCCGCGTTCGTGGCGATCTGCTTGATCGGAGCGACCACGGCGCGCCGCACGATGTCCACACCGATGCTCTCGTCGCCCTTGGTCTTGAGCTTGTCCAGGGCCGGCAGGACCCGCAGCATGGCGACGCCGCCGCCGGGGAGAATGCCCTCTTCGGCTGCGGCCCGGCAGGCGTGAAGCGCATCCTCGACGCGGGCCTTCTTCTCCTTCATCTCGGCCTCGGTCGCGGCGCCGACGTTGATCTGGGCGACGCCGCCGGACAGCTTGGCCAGACGCTCCTGGAGCTTCTCGATGTCGTAGTCGCTGGTGGAGTTGTCGATCTCGGCCTTGATCTGCTCGATGCGGGCCTTGATCGCCTCGGTGCTGCCGGCGCCTTCGATGATCGTCGTGGCGTCCTTGTCGATCTTGATCTGCTTGGCCCGGCCGAGCTGCTGGAGCTCGATATTCTCAAGGTTCAGACCGAGGTCTTCGAAGATCGCCTCGGCGCCCGTCAGCACGGCGATGTCGCTGAGCAGGGCCTTGCGCCGGTCGCCGAAACCGGGGGCCTTCACCGCCGCGACCTGGAGCACGCCGCGCAGCTTGTTGACAACCAGCGTCGCCAGCGCTTCGCCCTCGACGTCCTCGGCGATCACCAGCAGCGGCTTGCCCTGCTTGGCCACCTTCTCCAGCAGCGGGACCAGCGATTTGATCGAGCTGATCTTCTTCTCGTGCACCAGAATGTACGGCTTGTCCAGGACAACCGACATGCTCTCGACGTTGTTGACGAAATGCGGGCTCAGATACCCCTTGTCGAACTGCATGCCCTCGACCAGCTCGACCGTCGTCTCCAGCGACTGGCCCTCCTCTACGGTGATCACGCCATCTTTGCCGACCTTCTCCATCGCCTCGGCGAGCTTCTTGCCGATCTCGGCGTCCTGGTTGGCCGAGCAGGTGGCCACCTGCTCGATCTGCTTGGTCGACTCGACCGGCATGGCCATCTTGCCCAGCTCGTCCACGATGGTCTCGACCGCCAGCTCGATCCCGCGCTTGACCTGCATCGGGTTGGCGCCGGCGGTGATATTCTTGAGACCCTCCTCGAAGATGCTCTCGGCCAGGATCGTGGCGGTGGTGGTCCCGTCGCCGGCCACGCTGGAGGTCTTCGAGGCCACTTCCTTGACCATCTGGGCGCCCATGTTCTCGTAGGCGTCTTCCAGCTCGATCTCTTTGGCGACGCTGACGCCGTCCTTGGTGACGGTGGGCGAGCCGAACGATTTTTCGAGAATCACGTTTCTGCCGCACGGGCCGAGTGTAATCTTGACGGCGCCGGCGAGCTTTCGGACGCCTTCCCGAATGGCGCCGCGTGCGTCGGTGCCGTATGCGATCTTCTTAGCTGCCATATCTTGCTTTCTCCTTCATTTGTCGTCGATCCGAGTGCGTGATGCTTCGTTTCGTTGCCTTCGGCGGTTTACTTCTCGATCACGGCCATGACGTCCGACTCGTCCATGATCAGGTACTCCTTGCCGTCGACCTTGATCTCGGTGCCGGCGTAGCTGGTGAACAGCACCAGATCGCCCTTCTTGAGCTGGACTTCCCGCCGGGTGCCGTCTTCGAGCAGCTTGCCTTCGCCCACGTTGACCACTTTGCCTCTCTGGGGCTTCTCCTTGGCCGTGTCCGGCAGCACGATCCCGCCGGCCGTCTTGGACTCCGCCTCCACGCGCTCAACCAGCACCTTATCCGCCAATGGTCGAATGTTCATCTGTCCTTACTCCTTTCCAGTTCCGTTGCATGGGGTTGACCGTATTCTCGTATCCATATTCGCGTTTTCGCGTAACATCCAATCTCTGGGGCACTTAGCAATCACGATGCAAAAATGTCGCTGTTGTACTTCTTCAGGAAAAGCCGGTTGAGAAGCTGATGGAGCACCTCCATGTTCACCGGCTTGCCGATGACGCCGAAGACGTCGAGCTGGAGCGCCTTGCCCAGCACATCCTGGTCCACCCGGCTGGTCAGCAGGATGCACGGCAGCAGCGGATGGTCCATGCGGATGATCCGGATCGTCGCCAGGGCGCTGGACCGCTCCGAATCCATGTCCACGATGGTCGCGTGCACGCGGGTCCGCCCGAGGATATGTACGAAATCCCCCGTATTCTCGGCCACCATCAGGTTGATGCCCCGAGGCTTGAAGAGGCTGCGCAGCGCCTCCGGCCAGGCCCAGTTCGCCGCACTGGCCACCACGTTGACATCCGCAAGTTGGGATCGTTCTGCCATCATAGTCATTCCACCGCTGCCCCAAAGTGCAAATGCCGTGCCAACACCCCCGCCTTCCACCAGATCAACCGTAATCCTTTCCCCCAAAAGACCTTACGAAAACCCCTCCCACGCACACCCCCTCTGGCAAAATTGCAGCCCGCCCCCAACCCCCTGCCACCCTGGCAGCCAAAACCGACCTGCTGCTACCTCGCCATTCCAGTGGAAGCTTGTTTCCAGCCGCCTTCTAGCGTCATAATAACGGAATACGAACAGAATGCTTACAACCGCAGACCAGGGGCCGCTGCTTGGAGATTGGCTGAATCATGGACAGAATGGTCTTCGCAGAATCCTGGGAGTCGTACTTCGCTGATCGGAACCTGCGCCGCTTCGACGACCTTTACCGCTATCCCGAGACCGTCACCGTCAACCGAAACCGGAAGCGGGATGTCCTCAAGCTCACCCTGGGCGAGGGGCCAGAGACGAACGTCGCATCTCCACCTCATGGCACCGGAGCGCAACATGAATGGATTGAGACCAGATCAAGCAACAATAGGCATCGTGAACTACAGGACTTTGGAATGCATCCGCTTGTGTCTGCGGAGCATTCGTAGGTTCACAACGTATCCCCATGAGGTAATCGTCGTCGACAACGACTCACGGGATGCCTCGCTGGCCTACCTCAAGGGCCTGCCCTGGATCCGCCTGGTCGAGAGGCAGAGCGAAGACGGCGAATCTGGTGCACGCGCCCACGCCAGGGGATTGGACCTCGCCTTGAAGCACTGCAACACGGAATTCTTCGTCGCCATGCACTCCGACACGTTCGTGCAAAAGGAGAACTGGCTCCGTGATATCCTCGGGCATTTCGCACACAATCCGGGCTTGGCGTGTGTCGGCTCAGGCAAAATCGAGTTGCGCCCACGTTGGCGTCAATGGCTCAAAGAGACTACAGATGTTCGCACCTTTAAGCGCAGGTTGCTCAAGGAGCCGGACCCACTGGGCATTTATCGCTATTACAACCGTACGATTTGTTGCGCCTATCGCACAGAGGTCTTGAGGCGGGAAAGACTCTCGTTCGAAATGGGCCAGGACCAAGGTCTGACACCCGGAAAGAAACTGTATTTCGAGCTCCTGGACCGTGGATACCAGACCGTGGAGCTACCGCCGCATACGATGTCAAAATCCCTTGTCCATCTCGCCCATGCCACCCAGGCATTCAATCCCGACCAGTTCCGCCTGCGTGACAAGACGGTTCGGAAATGCTACAGACTCACCCAAAGGGTGCTCGCGGCGCCTCCATTCTGCGAAATTCTTGCAGATACATCGCTGGATCGATAGGCAGCGGTTCGTCCAAGAAGGACAATGCATGCCATCGGAACGCGCTATCCACCATGCAAAAATCGGCTTCTCTGGAGCATGCGCCCGCAGTACTTCGACGAAAACGATCGGCAGTTGCTGCTGGCCACCTGCTTCGCGGACCGGAATGGCTCGCCAAGAGAGACGATAACCCGCCAGATCGAGCGTTTCGAGGCCACTTTCAACCAGCGGCATACCGCCGACCGCTACTACAAGACCAGCCAAAACCAGTCCGCTCGCTGATAGTGTGCCGGGAGGCTTGCGACACCTTCCGGTCTTCGCCCGCGATGCACACCGGCAGATGGCCGGTTTACCCTGCGCGATG